>Ga0228535_1000198_pt1 | contig 198245 bp, 186 predicted proteins | sample SJ1metagenome_FD_168457 | JGI IMG/M metagenome (GOLD analysis project Ga0228535, IMG submission 168457) | Enriched culture of PCE-dechlorinating microbial communities from Ithaca, New York, USA - SJ1 | ecosystem: Engineered > Modeled > Simulated communities (microbial... > Unclassified... | reverse complement strand
TTGCAGATTGTCGATGAATCTCTGGATCTCCACCTTGTCGGACTTTCCCACCCTGATCGCGTAAACGATGAATAATAGAATGAAAAGGATGGCGATCACCAAGGTGGTGGCGATGCCCAGCCAGGGCAGGCCGCTGGTTTCCTTGGAAATCTGGGGGCCCAGATAGGTATCGAAGGCCCTGCGGTAGGCACTCTCGGGGCTGGCTTTCAGGCTGTTCAATCTTGAGTCGAAAAGCGCAATGAGGGCGGCGTTGTGCTCCCCGCCCTTCGCGAAGGCGTAGCGGATCTGGGAAGGATTGAACAGTATGGAGGTTCTTCGGGGGGCGTCGCCGGTTTCGCTCATGAGTCCGAAAAGTCTGTTCACCACCGCGGCGTCGGCTTTTCCGCTCCGCAGGGCGGCGAAACATTCGTCGTAGGAATCGAGGTAGATCAGATTCAGGCTGATTCCGTACTCCGCCGCCATGGCGACGATCCCCTCTTTGCCCGTGGTGTGTATGCTGTCCTTGAGCACCGCCACCCTTGCTCCATCCAAATCCGTAAAGTTTTCTATTTTTGAGTACCGACCGGCATAGACTACAGCCCAGTTGGTTAGTATGGATTCGGTGGTGAAATCGAAGCGAAGCGCCCTTTCGTCGGAATAGGCGACATCCAGAAGCAGATCGATCTCGCCCCGTTCGAGCCTTTGCAGGCTCTCTTCGAAGGTCCCCGCGACATACCGAACCTCGATACCCGTACCCTCGAGGATGGCGTCGAGCAGATCGATATGGAAGCCGCTCGCTTTGCCTGAAGGCGAGACCGACAGCTTGGGCGGGTTGTCGTAAACACCTACCGTGAGGAGTGAAGGATATGACGGTGAATCGGCGCCGAAGACCGAGACAAGTAACCCCAAGGCAAGGCTCAGGATTAGAAAAAACTTTTTCAACAATACCTCGTCACTTTTTATATTGGCTTGGCGGTGGCGTCCATTTTCATGTCGATGACATAAAAACAGATGAAACATGCCCGCTTTATTCGATAGATTTTTCAAAACTCGTCTAGGGGTTTGGAAAATCTTCATCATTATAATTTAGTTTAAGAAAAAGGAAAAGGGGAGATCCCCCCGGGAAAATCGGGCGGATCACGAAAGGAGTCCCGGGGTGGGAAGGGGCTGTATCCCGGGTTTTGCTTCCTCGACCGCGATTCGTTATATTAAAAACAACGCATATAAAAAGTAGGAGGAAGAATTTTAAATGAGTACGATCGCATCGACGGATAAAAAACTGCTACCCCTCGCCCTTTTAAGCGCTTTGGCCTTTGTCGGTATCGTGGTGGTCAACGGCTTGGCCAATGCCTTGCCGCTCAATGGGGCCAATACCGGCGTCCTTTCGGACGAAATTCCCAATCTCTTCGTACCTACCGGGCTTACCTTTTCCATCTGGGGCCTGATCTATTTACTTTTGGCAGGGTATGTCGTCGCCTTGCTGAAGGAGGCTCGACGGGGCGGCTCTTCGGCATGGACCGGCCCGGATGCCCTTCTTTTCCTGACTAACGCGGCGGCCAACATAGGATGGATCTTCGCCTGGCACTGGCGCATGGTCGGTTTGGCCATGGCGCTCATGCTGGTCATTCTGGGAAGCCTCATAGGCCTCGAACGGAGAAACCAGAAAAAGCTGGACTCCGGGGGAGCCCTCTATCCCGCCGCTCCCGGCGGCCAGGACAGGGGGCAGGCGTTGCGGCGCTTTTTTCTGACCGTTCCGGTAAGGGTCTATCTGGGCTGGATATCGGTGGCCACCATAGCCAACGCCACGGCGTTGCTGGTAAAGACGGGCTGGGATGGCCTGGGGATGGATCCCCGTTTCTGGACGGTATTGGCCATTATCGCCGGGTTCGGGCTGGCCTTGGGCTTTTCCTTGTGGAAGCGCCAGGTCGCGGCTCCCTTGGTGGTTGTCTGGGCCTACGCCGGCATCGTCGTAAAGCGGCTTCAAACCGACGCGCCCTACTCGACGCCGGTCTGGGTCGCCGCCCTGGCGGCCGCCCTTCTCATCCTCCTTTCCTTTCTGCCGGGAAGGCTGTCCTGCCCCTTTAAGAAAAAATAATTTGACAAAAATGAAATAGTGATAAATACTGAGCCTCGCTGGTTAACCACTTTTGGTTAACCAGTTGGTCTGCGGGCGAGGAGGGCTGGGTTACGAATTTCCAGGGCGTGAAAACAGATTCGGAATTGCTTGTCCTGAAATACTTAAGAGACGAAATGGTCTGCGGCAGGCTCAAGGCGGGATCCAAACTTCCCTCGGAACGTTCGCTGGTTCAAGTGCTGGGCGTAAGCCGGGGCTATGTACGCAAAGCCCTGGCCAAACTGGAACACTACGGGCTCATCAAGACCCTGCCCCAGCGGGGTACCATCGTCGCCGACCTGGGGCCCAAGGCGATCACGGGACTGATCGCGGCCATAGGCAACCTGGACGAAGCCTTCGACCCGGGCAGCCTCTTTGAAATCAGGGATGTCCTGGAAACCTTCGCCGCGGGACAGGCGGCCCGAAGAGCGGGGGACGAGGAGCTGACCGAAATTCTGAAGTGGCATTCGGAATTCAAGGCCAAGTCGGAACGGGGGGAGCGGGGCCTGGACGAGGACCATCTCTTTCACCTGGCCATAGCCAAGGCCAGCGGGAATCCGGTGTGCGTTTCGCTGGTGAGCTACATAACGCCTCAAATCATATCCCTGAACGCCGATTTCGCCGAGAGCGATCCTGACCGATTTTCCCATACCTTCGCGGAGCACGATGCGATAGTGAAAGGAATCCTGGGGTCAGACCCCGCGGCGGCCGAAAAGGCCATGCGCTTCCACATGCAACAGGCCTGGAAGCGGAGGCTGCCCGGCATGTCGCCCGGGACTGGTATCTTTGTCCAGACAGCTGGACTTGCATAGGTTTTTATTTTCGAAGGAGGTTCGAACGATGAAAAGAATCATGATGGCGACATTGGCGATGGTCTTCGCCTTCACGGCCTTTGCCGCGGACAAGGTCACCGTCACCCACTGGTATTGGGCGGACAATCCCAAGTACTCCGCTACGATGCAGCAGATGGCCGCGGATTTCAACGCGACCAACGGCAAGGGAATTACCGTGGTCGCCCAGGAGTATCCCTGGGACGGCGGCGCATACTCCGAAACCCTCTTCAGAGCGGTGATGGGCGGCGGCGGGCCGGACACTTCGTCCTTCAAGCTCACCTCGACCCCCTTGTTCACCGCCAACAATCTGCTGGTCAACCTGGATAGCCACCTCAATTCCTGGAAGGACAAAAGTCTTATCGAAGCCAGCCTCTACGATACCATGCGTCAGGCTTCCGGCACCAAGAGCGTATACGTGATGCCCTGGAACACCCAGGTTCTTTACGTCTACTACAGGCCCTCGCTCATGAAGAAGGCGGGAATCGGCGTTCCCAAGACCTATGCCGAATTCCTCGAGGCGGCCAAGAAGCTCACCATGGACAGCAACGGCGACGGTAAGACCGATGTCTACGGTTTCGGCATGAGGGGCGCCAAGGGCGGGCAGGAGCCCTGGGGCTCCTTCATCTGGGCCAGGGGCGGCAACTTCGAAAAAATGGACAGCCCCCAGGCCATCCAGGGCATGCAGGATTATGTCGATCTCTTCAAGAACGGCTACGCTCCTCCCACCGCCCCGATGGATGGCTTTCAAGAGATAATTGCCAACTTCAAGTCAGGCAAGACCGCCATGACCGTCCACCACATCGGCTCCTCGGCCGGCATGATCGAAACCTTCGGCGACGACGTGGACGCCTTCCCCTTCCCCGGTGGAGTGGGTAAGTGGACCTCCATGGGCGATACCGAGAACGTCATGCTCAAGTCGGCCAAGAACAAGGACGCCGCCTTCGAGTGGCTGGCCTACCTGGCCACCGGCAAGGGACAGGAAACCTGGTGCACCGTCACCGGCAACGTTCCGGTTTCCAAGACAGTCAAGGAGCTCCCCTTCTTCCAGAGCAACAGGTTCATGAAGGTATCCATCGAAGGCGCCCCCTGGGCCGGCATATTGCCCATCCTGGATACCACCACCGAGTGGATCAACAATATTTGGCCCAACACCGTGTCCGCCGCCCTCCTGGGCAAGATCTCCGCCGCCGAGGCTATGAAAAAGCTGCAGGCGGGGCTTTGGGATTAATCTAATCCCCAGTTTGCTGCAATAGGAAAAGCGCCGGCCCCGGGTATAGAGCGGGGCCGGTTTTCCTTAAGTTCCGACCACCCGCGGAGGATGTAGTTGATTAAGCGAAACAGCTCCATATGGCCCTACCTTCTGGTCGCTCCCGCCCTTATCGTGGTGCTCACCGTGGTATTCATCCCGGTGATAAACGCCATTCTCATGAGCTTCCAGAACTACGATCTGCGGCGGCCCGGCAGAATAGGATTCAACGATTTCAAGAATTATGTGGACGTGATCAGGGACCCGCTGTTCTGGAGCGCCCTCTGGAAAACCATAGTCTGGGTAGTGGCCGGCGTGGGGCTGCAGTTCGTCTTCGGCTTTATCCTCGCCCTTCTTTTGAATAAAAAGTTCCCCGGCAGGGGTGTCGTCCGGTCTCTCAGCCTCATCCCCTGGGTGACTCCCGGGGTTCTCATAGGCCTTATGTGGCGATGGATTTTCGACGGCAACTACGGAGTTCTCAACGATCTTCTGCTCAGGCTGGGGCTCATACAGGAGTCCCTGCCCTTCCTGGCCCGGGAGGCCAGCGCCTTTCCCGCGGTCATTCTCACCATAGTGTGGCAGGGCATACCCTTTTTCGCCCTCATGCTTTTGGCGGGGCTTCAGGGTATTCCCGAAGAACTCTACAACGCCGCCGACGTGGACGGGGCCAACGGTATCCAGAAGTTCTTTCTCGTCACCGTTCCGTCGTTGAAAAGCGTCATCTATGTGACCACCCTGCTCCGCATAATCTGGGTCGCCAACTCGGTGGACGTCATTTTCAATCTCACCGAGGGCGGCCCGGCCTACGCCACCCAGACTTTGAGCGTCTATATTTTCAACAAGGGCAACTCCCTCAATCTGGGCTACGCGGCCACCCTCTCGATCATGCTCACCCTGGTGCTCGCCACTGTGGCGGTACGCTATCTCAAGACGATGTTCCGGAACCAGGAGGGCAAGGCATGAAAAAGCGGGGACCCGATCTTCTGAAAAGCTTCCTTTCCTATCTGCTCCTGGTCGCTCTCATCGTATTCCTTCTCTTCCCCTTCTACTGGACCTTCGTCACCTCCATCAAAACCAGCGCCGAACTCTATGGCCGAACCGTCACCTACTGGCCCAAGGCGCCCAGTTTCGAGTCCTACCGAAGGCTTTTCAGCGAATACAACTTCCTCAGGCCCATGGGCAACAGCCTCCTGGTGGCGGCCCTCACCACCCTCATTTCGGTGACCGTGTCCGTTTTGGCCGCCTACAGCTTTTCCCGCTACCGCTTCAAGGGCCGAAAATTCCTCATGTCCATGTTCCTCACGAACAACATGTTCCCCACGGTCCTCCTCCTCATTCCCCTCTACGCGATCATGAGGAAGATAGGCATTCTTTACACGCCCTCGTCCCTGGTGCTCTCCTATACCACCTTCACTATTCCCTTTTCCATCTGGCTCTTGAGCGGGTTTTTGGACGACCTCCCTCTTTCCCTGGAGGAAGCGGCCATGGTGGATGGGGCCAACAGGGCCCAGGCCTTTCTGAAGATCATACTGCCCATACTGATGCCCGGCATCGTGGCCACCGGGGCATATATTTTCATGAATTCCTGGAACGAGTATACCTTCGCGGTCATGTTCACCAACGAAGCGAACAGAACAATCCCCGTCGCCCTCAAAAACCTCATCGGCCAATTAGGCGTCGAATGGGGCATGCTCACGGCGGGGGGAATAATCACCATAATTCCCGTATGCGTCATGTTCTTTTTCGCCCAAAAACGTCTCATATCGGGCCTTACCGCAGGAGCGGTAAAAGGCTGAAAGCCGGCGATCCGACTATCCCCGCCATGGATTCATGGGCCTGGTCGCGGGCCGGGCCCGATGCCGAAGCCGGGGGAGCGCGGAAAACCGGTTTGCGTGTTCAATAAAGGAGTTTCGAGAATGAGCGACACGACTCTGGACGGCCTGGCCGTTCAGCTGCGCAGGGACATCCTTCAGATGCTCTACCGTTGCCAATCGGGACATCCGGGAGGTTCTCTCTCGGTGCTTGAGATTCTCATGGCCCTGTACTACAAGACCATGAGGACGGATCCCTCCAACCCCGGGTGGGAGGACAGGGACAGGCTGGTCCTCTCCAAGGGCCATGGCTGCCCCGCCCTCTACGCCATCCTGGCGAACAAGGGTTTTTATCCCAGGGAAGACCTCTGGAACCTGCGCCAGCTGGGAAGCCATCTTCAGGGGCATCCCGACATGGCCAAAACCCCTGGCGTGGACGCCAACACCGGCTCCCTCGGCCAGGGCGCGTCCATCGCGGTGGGCATGGCGGTGGCCGCCAAGCACAAGAAGTCCTCCTACAGGGTATTCGCGGTCTTGGGCGACGGAGAACTTCAGGAAGGACAAATTTGGGAAGCCGCCATGTCGGCGGCTCACTACAAGCTGGACAACCTGACCTTCGTTCTCGACCATAACGGCCTGCAGATAGACGGGCGCAACGACGAAGTCATGGGTCTGGGCAGCGTGATGGACAAGTTCGCCGCCTTCGGCTTTCAGTGCTTCGACGTGGACGGCCACGACATGGACGCCATCGCCGCCGCGTTGGCGGCGCCCGTTTCGGGAAAGCCCAAATTCATACGCTGCCGCACGGTAAAGGGCAGGGGCGTGTCTTTCATGGAGGACAACTCCGGCTGGCATGGAAAACCCATGAACGCCCAGGAATTCGAAGCCGCGATGAAGGAACTGGGGGGAAAGCAGAATGGCTGAATCAAAATCCCTGCGCGTGGCCTACGGCGAAGCCCTGGTCGAACTGGGCGCGGTCAACGACAAGGTAGTGGTGCTGGACGCCGACCTGGCCCACGCCACCATGACCAGTCTCTTCCAGGCCAAATACCCGGAGCGTTTTTTCAACTTCGGCCTGGCCGAGGCCAACATGATGGGCGCGGCCGCCGGCATGGCCCATTCGGGGCTCATCCCCTTCGCCTCCACCTTCGCCCTCTTCGGAACCGGGCGGGCCTACGAGCAGATCCGCAATTCCATAGCCTACGTGGGCGCCAACGTGAAATTCGGCCTTTCCCACTCCGGCCTTTCGGTGGGAGAGGACGGGGGCAGCCATCAGAGCGTGGAGGACATTGCCCTGATGCGGGTGGTGCCCAACATGACCATTTTCGTGCCCTGCGACTCCGCCGAAACCCGCAAGGCTGTCTTCGCCGCCGCCGAGATAGACGGCCCGGTCTACATCAGGGTGGCCCGGCCTGTGGTGGAAACCTTCACCGGACCCGACAGCCCCTTTATCCCCGGCAAGGCGAATCTGCTTAAGGAGGGGAAGGATATCTGCATCGTGGCCACGGGGCTCATGGTCAAGGAAGCCCTGGCCGCGGCCGGGAATCTGGCCGGGCGGGGCATAAAGGCGGGGGTGCTCAACGTGCATACGATAAAGCCCTTCGATTCCGAGGCGGTGCTGGCCGCCGCGAACCGCTGCGGGGCCGTGGTGAGCGTGGAGGAGCATTCGGTGATCGGCGGCCTGGGCTCGGCGGTGGCCGAGACCCTGGCGGGCAAGTCCTCGGCCGCCTTCTGCCGCCTGGGTATCCAGGACCGCTTCGGACAGTCGGGCAAGCCGGCGGATCTCTTCAAGGCCTACGGCCTCACTCCGGCCCATATCGAGGAAGCCTGTCTGAGGCTTCTGGGCAGGCAGGTCTAGCGGAATGACGGCGGGCCGGCGATGCGCGCGAAGTGTTTTGCTCCTCGTCGGCCGGGATATAATCTACGGCGGTCGGCTAAGGCGGAGAACATGAAGTCCGTCCGCGCCATAAGGAAGTGACTATGGAAATCCAGAAATTCGAATACCAGGGCGAAGGCCTGGCCAGGGTCTACGAAAACCCAAAATGGATGGTGGGAATAAAGAATTGGAAGCCCGCCAACGATATGGCGGGCATCGACTGCCTGGAGCGGCACAACGAAACCGACGAGCTCTTCATCCTCCTGTCGGGCGGCTGCACGCTTTTATCCGCCGAGGAAGGCCCCGGCGGGCTTGCCCTTAAGGCGACCAGGATGGAGCCGATGAAGGTCTACAACATTCCCCGGGGCCTGTGGCACAATACGGTGACAAACAGGGAAGTAAAGCTGATCCTGGTGGAAGATTCCTCCACGGGGGCCGCCAACAGCGAAGTGCTGCCCCTGGGGCCTGAGCAGCTCGCCGAGGTCGAGCGGCTTCTTTCGTGACGCCGTTCATGAGGACGATACGAGCCGGAATTGTGGGCGTGGGAAAAATCGGTCGCGCCCAGATCGCCGCTGTCCGATCGATGGCTTTCGCCGACGTGGCGGCGATCGCGATGCGCGACCCCGAACGCGCCGCCGCCATGGCGAGCGAGCTAAAGATAAGCACCCATTACCGCGATTATCGCGATCTGGTCGCCGATCCCGATGTGGATGTCGTTCATGTCTGCACGCCCAATAGTTCGCATTTCGAAATATGCAAGGCCGCGATTGTCGCGGGGAAAGCTGTCCTTTGCGAAAAGCCTCTGACGATAAGCGCCAAAGAGTCGGAAGAATTGCTGGCGCTGGCGATTTCGCGCAACGTCAAGACGGCGGTAAATTTCGTCTACAGGCACTACGCGGCGATTAAAGCGTTGCGCGATATCATCAGTCGCGGGGCGCTTGGGGATATTTACACGGTGCACGGGGAATACCTTCAGGATTGGCTGCTCTACGACAGCGATTACGACTGGAGGGTGGAGAGTTCCGTCGGCGGAGCTTCCCGGGCCATGGCCGACATAGGCTCCCACTGGTGCGATTTGGCCTGTTTCCTCACGGGGGAAAAGATAGTCGAAGTTTGCGCCGATTTGGCTACCTTCCTGCCCCGGCGCCGGAGGCCGGGCGGTAGGGCGGCCGGGCGGGCGGATACTTCCGGCGGCAGCGACGGCCCTGCCGGCGCCGGGCAATTCGCGGGCGCCGAACCCTGTGATAGCGCCTCAAGTCTCGTGGATGTCGATACCGAGGACTACGGAAGCGCCCTGCTGCGCTTTGCCGGCGGCATCCGGGGCTGCTGCACCGTATCCCAGGTGAGCGCGGGAGGCAGGACAGGCCCTTCGATCCAGGCTGACGGCAGCAAGGCTTCGGCCCAGTGGAGCTACGAAAGCCCCGGGCTTCTCGTCATCCGGAAAAGGCAGGAGCCCGATACGATCCTGGAATATTCCGATCCCGTCCAAAACAGGCTCCAGGCCCAGAAAGCCATGATTGAAAGTTTTTACAGCGCCCTCTCGGAGCGCGCATCCCCGGGCCGGGAAAGACTCTACGCCGACTTCGCCGACGGGCACCACAGCGTCGAGGTGGTCGAGGCAATGATGGCGAGCTCCCGTTCGGGCCATTGGGAAAGGCTGTAAATCAGCGCTTGAATAGTCGGGCTTAACCTTCAGGCTGCAATCTCGCGCCGAGCGCCGCTCATACGACGAAGCTGCGCGGTCCTTTAGCCGTTCCTCAAGCCGTGCGCCGCTCGTATTCTTCCTGCGCCAGCGCGAGCGCTCCCTTGACATAGGCCAGTTCGGCGTTAAGCACCGAGGCGCCGGCCGCCCCTCTTTCGGTATTGTGCCCCAGGGCGATGAACTTGATGCCCAGAATGGGGCAGGGTCTCACCCTCCCCACGGTTATTCTCATCCCGCCGTCGATCTCCACATCCTTTCGAGGCTGGGGTCTGTCGGCTTGATCCGACACGGCCAGGAAACGCTCCGGCGCGGAGGGCAGACCGAGACCAGCGGTGTCCGGCTCGAAGGACTTCATGGCGGCCACCACATCCTCCACCGAGGGGTTGCCCTTCAGCTTGACGGATACGGCAATGGTATGCCCCTCTATGACCGGTACCCTGGTGCAGGTAGCCGAGACGGGAAAATGTGAAGAGGCAAAGGAAGCGGATACCCCTGTTCCCAAAAGCCTGCCAAGGATCTTCAGAGGCTCCGATTCGACCTTGGGTTCTTCTTTTTTGATGTACGGAATCACATTGCCCTGGATATCCATCGCGCTGACCCCCGGGTACCCGGCGCCGGATATAGCCTGCATGCTGGTGGCCATGACAGCCTCGATGCCGAAGATCCTGTCCAGGGGCGCCAGGGGGCTGACGAGCATGACGGTGGTACAGTTGGGATTGGCGACGATGGCGCCCTTCCATCCCCGCCTCGCCTGTTGACGTTCCAGGATTCCGAGATGGTCGGAATTGATCTCGGGGATGAGAAGAGGAACATCCTCCTCCATGCGATACGCCGAGGCGTTGGAGAAAACAAAAGCGCCGCTTTTGGCGTAGGCGGCCTCGATCGATACGGCCACATCCGCGTCCAGGGCGGAGAACGCCAGGGGCGCCGGCGCCGAATCGGGAGAGCAAGCGCTTACCACCATATCGCCGTAGCCGGCGAAGGGCTCGCCTCCCAGGTGCCAAAGACAGGCGTCCTTGTACTTTTTCCCCGCCGAGCGGTCGCTGGCGGCCAAATAGGCTATTTCGAAAAAAGGATGATCCGCCAGTCGCTTGAGAAAGCGCTGTCCCACGACGCCGGTGGCGCCTAAAATGGCCACCGGGATTTTTCCTCTGCCTGTTGTCACGTCCGTCTCCTTGTGCGACGGAGACCAAGGTTGGAAGCTTCGAGCTGGATCCCTTAAAGACGTCTCGGGAAGACGGGAATACTGTTTGTATTCCGGGGATGCCGCAGAAGTCGCGTACCTTAGGCTCTCCGCGAGGCTGTGAGCCTTCGCGACAGTCGCCGGGTATTAGCCCGGTCGCCCAAGAGCGAGGGTCTGGGAATACCCTCGTTCCTTCGGCGATCCTCCCCTTCCCCACGGTATCGTCGGGTCCCAGCCCTCCTCCGCGGTACTCCTGGGGATCGCTCCTCCATCGGTTTCGGCGAAAATATCACGTCTTAATGAATGGTGCAAGCGTTTTGTCGTGGAAATATCATATATCTTTGAAGTCGCTTTGCGATTACAGGCCTGGCAGAGGGCTGATTCTATCTTCAAACGAATCCGGCCCTATTTCAGGCCTTACTTCCACCTCCGAAGGATATGGTCGCCACCTTTCGCCGATTCCAAACAACGAAGGCGGCGACAGTGAACAGAATTTTATTGGATAAAATTCGTCTTGATCTGGGCTTCGAGGAGGGGCTTTTCGATTCCCGCCTTCCTGCCGGCTTCGAGGGACTTCAAAACCCAGGCCATGTTGAGCCCCAGAGTCCTCATGGTCTGGGTGCCCTCCAGATCGCGAAGCACTTCTTCGGGCTTGTTGCCGTGCACCATGTTCCGGTCCGCCTTGGCTTGCACAGTATGGAAAATTTCTTGTGTTCTTAGCCCCTTCCGTGTTATGATCTGAAGTCAGTAAGTAAAAAACTGGATATATCATTTTGTTCTGCTTCTACTTTTGTTGATCAACACGAAAGGGAGGTGGAAAGTCCGTGCTTTGTAAAAACAGTATTTTTAATGTGTATGAAAATCGTGATGGAATCGAATACCTTATAAACACTTTATCCAGAAGCGTAATAAAACTAGTTCCCACAGAAGCGGAAGGATAGACATGGAACTACTTAGGGCCAAAAATGAAGTTTTTCCTGACTGTGGTCCCATATTCATCAAATGTCAGGGAAACTGCGGATGCTGAAATAATGTAGCTCAATAGTACTAAGTACTGTCGGCCGACAGGAAAATTGCCACGGGAACATGGTAAAAGAGGGCCTCATGGTTGCGATTGAGTATATGAGAAGAAACATGGCTCGCAAGGGCTGGATTATTTACCTTGTCTCCGAGTGTTTTTTTATCGGTCGGTTTCTTCTAGCTTTTTTTATCCCCCTGGCGCAAAAAGCGCTCATCGACGCCACGACAGAAGGAGCCTCGATGGAGTTGATCAGCGCCAAAGCCTTGGTTTGCCTGATCCTGGCCGTCGGTATGGGTGTTTTGTTTATGCTCTCCATCCAACTGAGCACTACCGCCAACGGCGAGGCTGTCTCTGGTCTTTTGATCCGGGCCTTTGAGCGATTGATAGGGCAGCGATACTCCGACATCCAAAAAAAAGGAGCTGGTTGGTATAGGAGCATTCTCTATACGGATGTTTTGCCGGAAATGCTCGCCCCCACGTACTCCATAGCGGTATTCTCCGTAGTGCAGTTCATCTCCATTCTGATTATCGTGGGCCGCTGGAGCCTCTCGCTGGTCTATGCCATTCTGGCGATATGCGCCGTGTATCTATCCCTGGTGTTATTACTGGCGAAAATCAGGGACTCGGCTTCCAAAAGAGAGTTGGACGTACGGCTTAAGGAAGCGGCGATCCTGGAAGAAGGGATAGACGCGGCGCGGGTCTTCTCGCGTTTCGGGCGCAAGGAAGTTCTTTTTTCCAAACTCCAGGCGCACATAAAGCTTCGGATAAAAGTGAGGAGAGTCGCCAGGCTTGCGGTGGCGACCACCGATTCCTTGTGGGAGATAGCCTCTTCATTGGCCATGGTAGCCTTGGTGCTGGCGAGCCTTGCCGGCCTGCGCAGCGGGGCGATAAGCACCGGAGCTCTTGTCACTATCATCGCCTACATTCCCCAGATGCTTTTGCCGAGCAAAGCCATAGGCGACATCTTTATGTTCGAAGCCTGGGCCAGCGGCGTTAAAAAGCACTACATGGATATAGAAAAGCGCTACCAGGACACGATCCCCCTTGCCTTTGATCTGCCGAATTCCGGCGCTGAGGATGCGGTATTGGAACTGCGCGACATCGGTTTTTCGTATGTAAAGGATGAAAAGGAAAAAGGAGGCGAAAGCTCTTTCGGCGCTGAAACTTCCCTGCGCGAAACGACCCCGGAGAAACGCGTAAACATTTCGGGCATTTCTCTTTCGTGCAGTCCAGGGACTTCCACGGCCTTGCTGGGGCTTTCGGGAGAAGGCAAGAGCACACTGATAAAACTCATGACCGGCGAAGAGCTTCCCTCCTCGGGCGAAGTGCGGTTCTGCGGCGCATTTTTGCGGGATATCCCCGCTCCCATGCAGCGTTCTTTTATCAACGTATACAGCCAGGATACCGAGATAGTGGACGACGATGTACGGGGTAATATCCTGGTCGGCAAGGAGGCACTCTCCGGGGCGGGAATCGAAGCGAAAAAAGCCTCGCTGCGCATGGGTTTTGAAGAAAGTCTGGACAAACTGGCGGCGATTGTCGGCAAGGCGCGGATAAAGGGAGAGATCGCCGCGCAGAAGGTTTGCGCGCGCGAACTCGAAAAAGCATATTGTACCAACCTGCGGCCGATTTTGGGCCTCCCCCTTTTTTTCCGTCTGCCGGGCAATCAGGAACCTTCGCTGTTTCTGAGCCTTCTGGATCGATACTCAATGCGCGAAATGGCCGCCATATTCGCCGAAGCCGAATTCGGACGAAGCTATTGCGTGAGCGAAAAGGTGGAATCGCTGATCCAGTCCGTCGGCCTTTCGCATCTGGTGGGCAGAACGCTGGGACAGAGGGGTGGAGGAATTTCCGGGGGCGAACGGCAGAGGATCGCTTTGGCGCGCTGTCTGGCCAAAGAAAACTGGAAGTTTCTCATCATCGACGAGCCTTTCACGAGCCTGGACGCCCTGGCCGAAGAGGAGCTGTCGGGCATATTGCAGGATCATACGAAGGGCAGAACCATCCTTTTGGTAACGCATAAGCTGAACCTTGTCCCTCTGCTTACGGAACGGGTAGTTATCATGAAGGAGGGGGCCATCGCGGCGCAAGGCTCGCACCGGGAACTCAAGGCAACCAACAGTCTTTACGCGTCGCTGTGGAAGGCTTTTTCCTCCCAGAGACAATAAGGACTTCGACTATCAGCTTGCGATCACGCTCTTAGAAATGTGATTAGCATCTGCATCGAAGATTGTTGAAAAGGTTCCCGAGAGAGCGCCGCGGGGGGGATTACCCTTAGCCCGGGCCGCCTTTTATCCTTATTCCTTCCTTGCTTTCAACAATCTTCGATGCAGTAACGATTCCGAACAACGAAGGCGGTGACAGTGAACAGAATTTTATTGGATAAAATTCGTCTTGATCTGGGCTTCGAGGAGGGGCTTTTCGATTCCCGCCTTCCCGCCGGCTGCGAGGGACTTCAAAACCCAGGCCATGTTGAGCCCCAGAGTCCTCATGGTCTGGGTGCCCTCCAGATCGCGAAGCACTTCTTCGGGCTTGTTGCCGTGCACCATGTTCCAGTACTGGGAACCCACGACGAGCATGCTGCTGATGAGGAAGTACTTGTTGAGCTGGTCCAGGGTCGCTGTCGCTCCCCCGCGCCTGCAGCTCACCACGGCGGCGGCCGGTTTGTGCTTGAAGTGCGTTCCCCCGGCCCTGAACAGCCTGTCCATGAGGGAGGTTATCTGTCCCGAGGCGGATGAATAATACACAGGAGAGCCGAAGACGAAGGCGTCGGCGGTCTTGGCCTTTTCGATAATCTCGTTGACCGGGTCGTCCTCATAGACGCAACGCTTGAGTTCGGCGCACTTGCCGCAGGCCACGCAGCCGCGGACGGTTTTTGTGCCGATATTGAGCACTTCGGTTTCGATACCCTCTTTCCCCAGGCTTTTGGCCACTTCGGCGAGGGCGGTTCTTGTGCAGCCCTGGGTATGGGGGCTGCCGTTGATCATGAGTACTTTCATGAAACGATTGTATCCGGCTTAGTCGTCTTTGTCCAATTAGGCGGCATCCGCGATGAAAAATTCGGGAAAAATGTTCATACGCGGCAATTTAAGCCGCCGAGGCTTTTCAAAAAGCAGCGGGTTTTTGAAAGTGGCTCCGTTTTACTATATTCACAGTAGAGACAATCGTACGGAGCGGGCGACAAATAAGATTGGAACCCGCTTCCGGCCCCTGGAGGAGCACTTGACGTCCACCGCCGTCTCTGCCCTTCATTTCCATAGCCTGGCAGAAGCGGCACCTGGCCTTCTATCATATGGGGCTCTATGCCGAGCCTGCGCTCCTCGAACGCTTTCTGGAATTGTATGAAGCCAGGGTGGGGAAGAAAGCCGACATGGGCAAGAGCTGCCTTCGCTTTTCCGAGCCGGATGCGATACCCTATGCCCTGATGGGTGAAGTTGCCACCTGGTTCGACCTGGACCGGTGGATAGATCTTTATCGCTCCCGCAGAACCCCGGGAGGAAGAAAGACCGCGAAGGAGGAAAATCCATGAAAAAACATTTGAAAGGCAACGTGTATTGGGTTGGCAAGATCGACTGGGAACTCAAGAAGTTCCACGGCGAGGAATACTCGACCCACAAGGGCTCGAGTTACAACTCCTATGTTATCCAGGAGGAGAAAACCGTCCTCGTGGATACGGTCTGGCTCCCCTTCGCCAAGGAGTTCGTGGACAACCTGGAGGCCGAGGGGATTCTCGACAAGCTGGACGCCGTCGTGCAGAACCACGGCGAGGTGGACCATTCGGGCGCCCTGCCCGAACTGCTGCGGCGCCGCCCGGGCCTTCCGGTGTACTGTACCGCCAACGCGGTGAAGTCCCTGAAAGGCCAGTACCACGAAGACTGGAACTTTCATGTGGTGAAGACCGGAGACTCGCTGGATCTGGGCAAGGGCAAGAAGCTCGTCTTCGTGGAGGCGCGGATGCTCCACTGGCCCGACTCCATGTTCTCCTACCTGGCCGGCGAGGCCATCCTATTCTCCAACGACGCCTTCGGCCAGCACTACGCCTCGGAACTGCTCTTCAACGATCTGGTGGACCAGGACGAGCTTTATGACGAATGCATCAAGTACTACGCCAACATCCTCACCCCCTTCAGCCCCCTGGTCACGGCCAAGATCAACGAAGTGGTGGGTATGAACCTGCCCGTGGACATGATCGCCACCAGCCATGGAGTGATATGGCGCAATGATCCGCTGCAGATAGTCACCAAGTACGCCGAATGGGCCAAGGATTACAAAGAAGACAGAATCACCATTATCTACGACTCCATGTGGGGAGGCACCAGAAAGCTGGCCGAAGGCATCGCCAAAGGCATCGTCGAAGCCTCTCCCTCCACCGACGTCCGGCTCCACAACGTGGGCAAATCGGACAAGAACGACGCCATCACCGACATCTTCCGTTCCAGGGCCGTCCTCGTGGGCTCCCCGACCATCGGCCAGGGAATCCTCTCCGCGGTGGCCGGCATACTGGAGGAAATCAAGGGCCTGAAATTCAAGGGCAAGAAAGCCGGCGTCTTCGGCTGCTACGGCTGGTCCGGCGAGGGCAACAAGGTCCTGGCCGAAAATCTCAAGGCCGGCGGCTTCGAGCTGGTGGGCGAGGGTCTGAAGAACCAGTGGAACCCCGACGATGCGGGCTACGCGGCGGCGGTAGAGTACGGAAAGCTTGTCGCCAAGGCTTGAGCCGGGCGGTAAAGGGCAGTTATTTACCGAACTCCACCGCGGCCAAAGAGACTATCGAGCTTTTTCTCGTATGCCGCATAGCCAAGAAAGTCGTAGAGTTCGGCCCTGGTCTGCATGAGGCCGAGAACCCTCTCCTGACTCCCATCCTGGCGAATCGCCCTCATCACCTCCAGGGCTGCCCGCTGCATGGCGCGGGTGGCCGAGAGGGGGTAGAGGAGCATCGCGACGCCCTGGCCGCGCAGCTGGTCTCTGCTGAAGTGCGGCGTGGCGCCGAATTCGGTCAGGTTGGCGAGGACGGGCACCTTTACGGCAGCGCAGACTTTTCCATACATTTCCAGATTTGTCATTGCTTCGGCGAATATGGCGTCGGCCCCCGCCTCGACATAGGCGCAGGCGCGGTCGATCACGCCCGATAAGCCCTCGCTCTGCAGGGCGTCCGTGCGGGCCATGAGGACAAAATCGGAATCGGTCTTGGCGTCGGCCGCCGCTTTTACCCGGTCCGCCATTTCGCCGGTAGAAACGATGGCCTTGTTGGGGCGGTGTCCGCAGCGTTTCTGCGCCACCTGGTCCTCTATATGGACGGCGGCGGCCCCCGCCGCGATCATCTGCTTTATGGTCCGGGCGACGTTAAAGGCGCCTCCCCAGCCCGTATCGATATCGACCAGGAGCGGCAGGGCGGTCGCCGAAGTGATTCGGCGCAGGTCGGAGAGTACCTCCTCCAGGGAAGTCATGCCGAGATCAGGCAGGCCGAAGGAATAGTTCGCGACGCCGGCGCCGGAAAGATACACCGCCCGGTATCCGACGCGTTCCGCCATCATGGCCGCGTAGGCGTTGATGGCGCCAATGATCTGCAAGGGTTTTTCTTCTTCAAGGGCGAGGCGGAACCTGCCGCCGGGGCCGCGGGCGGCCGAACCGCCGCCCGGATCGCTGGAATTTGTCATTTGTAGAATATGGAAGCCAGAAGGGGGGTGGTGACCATGACGAGTATCATCCTGAAGAGATGAAACATCATGGAAATGGGCGTCTCGGCCCCCGAGTCGCTCATCGAGAGCGCCATGCCGGACAAGCCTCCGGGGGCGGTGGCAAAGATGGCGGTTCTTATGTCGAAGTGGAAGACCTTGTTGAGAATGAGCGCGAGGCCGAGGCAGAAAGCGCTGAGCACGAAAATATAGGCCAGCGCCACAGGCACGACCTCGGGATGCTGTTTTATGACCTCCACGTTGGAGTTCGAAACGATGATATACGCCACAAGAATCTGGGAGATGATCGAAAGCGCGCTTCCCGAGGGTACGTTGGAGGAGACAATGCCTTTGACGATGAGGCCGGCAATCATGCCGCCGATGAGATAACCGGAGGGGAGCTTGAGTCTGCCGCCGAGCCAGGCGCCTGCGAGTATCGCGGCTATGATAATGATACCTTTCTCCTTCATTAAACGCTCCTCGAAAAACCCGGGCCCGGCTTTCGCCGGGCTTTTTCTTATTTCACTTTCCGGATGGAATCGATGATCGTTCCGTCCCTGTATTCCACCAGTCCGACGATTTGGTCGGTGAATTCCACATCGTCAGGTATGCCCGTCGTCCTCTCTATTTCGCTTTTGAGCCGCCTGATGTCCCCTACCGGCAGGCCGGCGTCTTTCGCCTTGGCCAGCAGGTCTTCGCGCAGGGGGTTTATGGCTATGCCCTTTTCGGTGACGATGACATCGACGGTTTCTCCGGGAGTCACCACGGTCTGGACTCGCTCCCTAATGGAGGGAACACCGTTGCGCATGGAGGGGATGGTTATAACCGAGAGCTTTGCGCCGGCCGCCGTGTCGGAATGGCCGCCCGAGGCGCCGCGGAGCACGCCGTCGTGGCCGGTGAGCACGTCGACGTTGAAATCGACATCCACATCCAGGGCGGCGAGCACCACCACGTCCAGGTCGTTTACCAGGCAGCCCTTGTTGAAGGGATTGGCGTACCAGGAAACATCGGCTTCCATGTGATAAGGGTTGCCGGCGATTGAACTGGTGACGGCGGCGTCGAAACTTTGCACGTCGAAGAGGCTGCGGAAGAGCCCCTCTTTGAGCATATCGGCCATGTAGCCGGTGATGCCGCCGATACAGTAGCTGCCGACGATATTTTCCGACTTCATGTAATCCCTGACGAAGCGCGCCACAGCCAGGCTCGGACCGCCGCCGCCGGTCTGGAAAGAGCAGTTTTCCTTTATATAGCCCGAGGAACGGATGAGCTCGAAGGCCAATTCGGCGATGCGAAGCTGCACGGGATCCCGGGTTATCCTGGTGGCGCCGGTGGCGATCTGGGAAGGATCGCCGATGGAGTCGACGACGACGACCTGGTCCACGAGATATTGGGGCACCGATATATGCGGCGAAAGAGGATAGGCGACAAGGTTGTCGGTCACTGCGATCACGTGATCCGCGTATTTCGCGTCGTGGATGGCGTAGCCCATGGAACCGCAGGCTGTCTTTCCCGCCGAGCCTGTCATATTGCCCAGACGATCGCAGGCCGGCGCGGCGAGGAATGCCACGTCGATATGGAGACTACCCTCCTCGATGGCGCGGGCCCTTCCGCCATGGCTGCGGATTATCGCGGGCGTTTCGAGCAGGCCATTGGTGATAGCCTTGCCCACCTCCCCCCGAACACCGGAAGTATTGAGGCGCGAGACTACGCCTTTCCTGATGGCATCGGCGACACAGTCGTGGGAGTCGCCCAGAGAGGAAGGGGCCAGGGTCAGGTCGCGGATCCCCATTTTTTCCAGTTCGGAGAGAACGATATCGACCACCGCGTCGCCGTTGCGAAGGTGATGGTGGAAGGAAATAGTCATGCCGTTCGCAAGGCCGGAGCGCTCGATGGCTTGTCGTAGGCTCGACGCGACCTTGTTCGTGCTGGGGGCGGGCACCTTGCGCGTTCGGGGCGCTGGGGTCCAGACATAAGAGCCATCCAGCCTGGCATAGGCCCCGGTAAAGGGGGCCAGGTCGCCCAATCCGGGGACTTCGCGGGGCACAAGGCGACCCAGGGAGTTTTTTACGCAATCGAAGTTCATAGCTCGGGAACCTCCATGCCGGCGAGCCTGGCTAATTCCAGAATCCGGGAAGCCTGGGCCACGACAGGGGCGTCCACCATCTTGCCGTCCACGGCGATGACTCCCAATCCGCGGTTTTCCGCTTCCTTCGCCGCGGCGACCACCTTGGCCGCCTTGGCCACCTCTTTTCTTTCGGGGGCGAAGGCGGCGTGGATCACCGGAATCTGGGAGGGGTGAATGGCCGCCTTGCCGGTGAAGCCCAGGGAGACGCTGAGGGCGGCGGCTTGGGCCAGGCCCTCTAGATCGGCCACATCGGTATATACCGTGTCGAAGGCATCCAGCCCGTTGGCTTTCGCGGCCAGGATTACAGCGCTCTTGGCGAAGAGCAGTTCGAGCCCTTCCTTGGTCGCCTTGATGCCCAGGTCCGCCGCGAGATCCTGCCCGCCCAGGGTGAGCCCCACGAGGCGCGGCGAGGCGGCGGCGATGGAATTGACGTTGACTATGGCCCGGGCGGTCTCGAGCATGGCCTGAATGCCCACCGAGCCGGGGGTCAGACCCCGCTCGGCTTCGATCCTCGAAATTATCCTATCGGCTTCCAGCACGTCTGTCGCCGAATCCACCTTCGGCAATCGTATCGCTTCCGGCGCGGCGGGTACGATGTCCGCCAGGTCAGCCTCGAAAAAGGGAGTGTCCCGGCCGTTGATCCTGACGATGCGCTCCACCGGGCCGAAGTCGAGGCTCAAAAGGGCGTGTTTCACCAGTTTCCGGGCCGAATCCTTTTCGGAAATGGAAATGGAATCCTCCAGATCGAGGAGGACCCCATCGGATCCATAAATTGCGCAATTCTGGATCATGCCGGGATTGTTGCCCGGGATGTAGAGCAGGGACCGCCGGGGGCGGCCCCTGAAGCTTTTAGTCTTCATGCGGCGTGTTTCTTCCTTCTCAGGAGAGCGTAGACGAGGGTTCCGGCGGCGAGGACAAGGAAGACCACGGAGATGGGCTTCTGGAAGAAGATGGAGATGTTGCCGTCGGAAAGGACCATCGAGTTTCTGAGGTTCTGTTCGAAAGCCCCGCCGAGTATGAGGGCGAGGACGAGGGGAGGCAGGGGGATTTCCAACTTAGAGAACATATAGCCGATAATTCCCGCGATCATGACGATGATGAAGTCGAAGGAACTATAGTTGAGGAAGAAGGTTCCGATCAAGGCCAGTCCCATGATGATGGGGAGCATGATGCGGGTGGGCACTCTGAGAATCTGTACAAGGGGAATGGCCAGGGGAAGATTGATGATAATCAGGATGATATTGCCGATCAGCATCGATGCGATGACTCCCCAGGCTATCTCCGGATGATCCGTGAAAAGAGTGGGGCCGGGCTTGACGCCGAGCATCATGAGGGCTCCGAGCATTACCGCGGTGGTTCCCGATCCGGGTATGCCGAGGGTAAGAAGGGGAACCATGGCGCCGCAGGAGCAGGCGTTGTTGGAAGCCTCGGGGGCCGCGAGGCCTTCGATGGCGCCCTTGCCGAATTCCTCGGGGCGCTTGCTCAGGTTTTTTTCCAGGGCGTAGGACATGAAAGTTGCTATGGAACCGCCCATGCCGGGAAGAACGCCGATGATAAAGCCGAGAGGGGAGTTGCGGAGCATGGGTTTCCAGCTTCTTCTCCAGTCTTCCCTGGAAATCCACACTTTTCCGATGGATTTCGAATCGAGCTTGTAGACGGCGTTTGTGTCTTTGAAGTTCTTGTACACCTCGGTCACGGCGTAGACGCCGATGATGATCACGAGGAAGTCGATGCCGTCGTTCAGGCTTTCAACGCCGTAGGTAAAGCGGATTATGCCCGTCATTCCATCGATGCCGATGGTCGAGAGCATGAGTCCGAAGGCTATGGCGATGAGGCCCTTGAGCAAGTTTCCCTCCGAGAGCGTGATAGTCGCCACCAGGGCGAAAAGAAGGAGGGAGAACATCTCGGCCGGACCGAATTTCAGGGCCGCCGCGGCGATGGGCTGGGTGAGGAAGACAAGGAAGACCATGCCGATCATGCCGCCGATGAATGAGGCGATGGCCGAGATCGCCAGGGCTGGTCCGGCTCGCCCCTGTTTGGTCATCTGGTAACCGTCGAAACAGGAAACGATGGCCGAGGCGTCGCCGGGAACATTGATCATGATGGAGGCGCGGGAACCTCCGAACATGGCTCCGTAATACACGGCGCACATGGTGATGAGGGCGGTGGCGGGATTCATGCCGAAGGTGATCGGGATCAGAATCGCCACGCCTGTCGCGGGACCGAGGCCGGGAAGCATGCCGATGATGGTTCCCAATGAGCCGCCGATGACCACCCAGAGGATGTTGGTCCAGGTCATGGCGGTCTGTAGTCCGAGAGCCAGATTGCTGAATATGTCTTGCATCGCTTTCCGTCTCCTTTAGAAGGGCAGCATCTGTTCGATGAAGCCGCGGGGAAGGCTGAGCTTGAGGGCCACGGCGAACACGCCATAGGTGATCATCGAAAAGGCGACGGCCAGTACGAGATTCTGGGCCAGCCGGCCCCTGTTGATAAGGGTTGAAATGAAGAGCATGAAGAGTGTGGTGGGAATGAGAAAGCCAAGGGAGTCCATGACCAGGCCGTAGGCGATGCCCACGACGGTGGTGAGGAGAATTTTTATCCAGACTTGCCTGTGCGTGACGAAGCCGAAGTCGGCCTTTTTCGACCGTCGTTCCGGCTTCCGTTCCTGGATGACGAGGACGAGACCGGAGAGTATCGCCAGGATTCCCACCAGGGTCGGAAAGAGTTTGGGACCGAGCCTGTCGCCCATCCGCATTTCCGGAAGGAGCATCGCGGTGACAAGGTAGATGCCTCCGATGGCGACGGCGATAATTCCGGTTATAAGGTTCATGGTCACGTTAGCACCTCCTGCGTACGCGCCGAAACTGTGGGTGATACATGAAAGGGAGACACAAACCCGTGTCTCCCTTTCATAGGATTTGAAATAACCTTATTTCTTGAGGCCGACGGAGGTCAGCAGCTCATCGAAAACCTTTGTCTGGTCGGCGAGATATTTTGTGTGGGTCGCTGAATTCTGATAGAAGTTCGACCATCCGAGGTTGGCAAGCTGTTCTTTCCAGGTTTTGGTCTGAACCATCTTGGCAAAGACATCGTCCCAGTAGGCGATCTGCTCGGGCGAAAGGCCGGGAGCCGCGATAAGACCTCTCCAGTGGGGGAATACGACGTCGGTGCCCTGTTCCACGAAGGGTTTGACGCCGGGGAGGAAATCGAGTTCCTTGTCGGCGCTGGTTCCCAGAACGCGCATCTTACCGGCCTTGTGCTGTTCCAGCACCTCCGCCAATCCGATCACAGTGGCTTTGATATGTCCGCCGAGAAGGGCGGGTACGATTTCGCCGCCGGCCCCCGGATAGACAATGAATTTGACCTTGGAGGGATCAATACCGTAGGCCTTGGCCAGCTGGAGGAAAACCAGGTGGTCGTTGTTGCCCAGGGAGGGGCCGACGCCGACGGGGATCGAGGCGGGATTGGCCTTCAACGCCTCCATGAGGCCTTTGATGTCCTTGTAAGGGGAATCGGCGGCCACCGCCACGGCTATCCACTCGGCCTGGAGCATCGCGATGGGGGAAAAATCCTTATAGGTGAGTTCGGAGGTTCCCAAAAGCTGGTTCAGCATAATGAGGGTCGATGTGGCGGCGAGGAATTCGCCCTGGCCCTTTTTGCCTTTGAGATAGGTCCACCCGACGGAGCCGCCCCCGCCCGGCTTGTTGACGACAATGATGTTTTTTTCTACAAGCTTCTCGTCCATCAAGGACTTTTGGACCACCCGCGCCAGCATGTCCCAGCCGCCGCCCGGGTTGGCGGGAGCGATAATCTCGATGGTCTTGGTGGGCTTCCAGCTCGGCGCGGCCGTCACGGTCGAAACGACGCCTACCAGGGCGATGAGTAGAACGAGGGTCGATAACTTTTTCATACAAACTCCTCCTTATGGAACATATGCAGTCATCCGTAACGGCGGGACCGCCGTTCGGAGAAAGCCTAAAAGAACTGGAAATCCTTGAGCTGTTCGGCAAAGCCGGAATGCTCTTTCCAGATGACAAAGGACTCGTCCAGGTGTTCGGCCCAGATGGCGCTGGCGCGTTCCGGGTCGTGGGCCAGGAAGGCGTTATAAAGATCCCGCCGGCGCTGGATGCTCTTTTCGATGCGCTTGGGAAGCACAAGGCGCATGACGCGGTAGCGGTCGAACACCTCTCTCTGAGCCCATACGTTTTCCAGGATCCTCGCCGACCTGCAGGCTTCGAAGGCTGTTTCGTTGAAGCTTTTGATGAGAGGGAAAAGGGCCTCGAGGAGTTTTTCCCCGGTGAGGGTGTCGCGGATGTGGTCTAGCTGGTCGAGAATTTTTGACAATTTAGAAAGCTCGGCGTCACTGATGCGCCTGGCGGAATACTTGACGGCCAGGGTCTCGAGCGCCTTGCGGATCGCGAACGAATGAGCCAGCTCATAGGGGGAAATGCCCAGAACCCTGTTGCCCTTCATGGGGACCCGTTCGATATAGCCGTTGCTCTCGAGTTTCTGCGCCGCTTCCCTGGCGGGGGTTCTGCTGACATTGAATTCATCGGCTATTTCCTGGTCGGTGAAGGTGGTGTCGGCTTGTAGTTCCCCGTAAACAATGGCTTTTCGTAAATGTTCGTAAATGACTTCCCGCATTGGCTGAACGCGGAGATCGGGTACCTGTTTTAAAAAGCTCACGGAAGACCTCCATTTCTTCTCCCCCTGCGGGAAAGGCGGCTTGATAAAAATATACAGAATTCGGTATTCCGTATTCTGTATACAAGGTGTATAATAGATCAGGGTCGCGGTTCTGTAAAGTGGAATTTTCTTGGTTTGCTAAGGAGGGCATCGTGGCTGGTAAAAATCTCGTACAAAAGCTGATCGATAGTCACAGGGTCAAGGGACAGGGGGACGAGGATGGCGCGCGGGGAGAGGCCTTGGTAAGAATTGACCAAACCCTGACCCAGGACACTACGGGTACGATGGCCTATCTGCAATTCGAGGCTCTTGGTGTGGACAGGGTCAAAACCGAGCTTTCGGTGAGTTATGTCGATCACAACCTCCTCCAGGTGGGTTTCGAGAATGCGGATGACCATGACTTTCTCCAGGACATGGCGGCGAAATACGGCATAATTTTTTCCAGGCCGGGGAACGGTATTTGTCATCAGGTGCATCTTGAGCGTTTTGGGATTCCCGGCAAGACCCTGCTCGGCTCGGACAGCCATACCCCTACGGCCGGAGCCCTGGGTATGCTGGCGATCGGCGCGGGCGGTCTCGATGTCGCCTTGGCCATGGCCGGTTTTCCTTTTTCCTTTCCGGAGCCCAGGGTGCTTCGCGTGGAGTTAAAGGGCAGGCTTTCGCCTATGGTGAGCGCCAAGGATATCGTGTTGGAAATATTGCGGAGGCTCACGGTCAAGGGCGGCGTGGGGAAGATTCTCGAATACACAGGCGAGGGGGTCTTGTCCCTTTCCGTGCCGCAACGCGGGACTATCGCCAACATGGGCGCCGAGTTAGGGGCTACCACATCGGTTTTCCCCAGCGATGAGGCGACAAAGAGATTTTTGGAGGCGCAGGGGCGGGGTATGGATTATATCCCCCTTGCCGCCGACCCCGATGCCCGCTACGACGAAGAGATTGTCATCGATCTTTCGGCGCTGGAACCCCTCATAGCCCTGCCGCATATGCCCGACAGCGTCGTCGCGGTTCGCCAGGTGGCGGGCAAGCCGGTGGATCAGTGCTTTATCGGAAGTTGCACGAATTCTTCCTATTATGATCTCGCCGTGAGCGCCTCGATTCTCAAAGGGCGCCATGTGGCCCGGAACACAAGCCTGGTCATCGGGCCGGGTTCGCGCCAGACTTTGCTTATGATAACCAGGGACGGCATTCTGGCCGATTTTGTAAAGGCCGGCGCGAGAATTCTGGAATGCGCCTGCGGCCCCTGCATCGGCATAGGGCAGGCGCCGCGCACGGGCGCGGTTTCCCTGCGCAGCTCCAACAGGAACTTCGAGGGTCGCTCGGGAACTAAATCGGCGCTCGTCCATTTGGTGAGCGCGGAGACTGCGGCGGCCTCGGCCGTGCGCGGCGTCATCACCGACCCCAGGGAATTCGCGGGTTCCGGCGGGGTCCGGACTCCGGATCGTTTCGTAAGCGATGATTCCATGCTCGTGTTCCCGAAGGAAAGGGACGCCGCTCTGAGTGTCCGCCGCGGTCCGAACATCGCGCCCCTGCCCGTTTTCGAACCCATCGCGGACAGCATGGAAGGGGAAGTGCTCCTGGCCATGGGCGACAATATCACCACCGACCATATACTCCCGGCGGGGAGCAAGATAATGTCCCTGCGTTCGAATCTTCCCGAGATTTCAAAGTATTGTTTCGCGGCTATCGATCCGGACTTTCCCCAAAGGGCGCTGAAGGCCGGTGGCGGCATTCTCGCGGGAGGCGAGAATTACGGCCAAGGCTCAAGCAGGGAACATGCCGCCTTGTCGCCCAGGTTTCTCGGCGTGAAGGCTGTCATCGCGCTATCCTATGCGCGAATCCATAGGCAGAACCTGGTCAACTCAGGGATTTTGCCCCTGGTGTTCGACCATAGGGAAGACCGCGAACTAGTCTCGCAAGGGGATAGGCTTTCCATAGGGAATATCGGGAAAGGGCTCTCCATGGACAGGTTCGAGATCCGAAACGAAACGACGGGTGCGAACTTTACGGCTCATCATGGTTTGTCCGGTCGGCAAGTCGACCTGATTCTCGCCGGCGGGGCGCTCAACGCCGCGCGCCGCGAACTCGCCGCTGGCCGGTAGCGGCCCCAAAAGAGGAGGATCGATGGGCGCAAGAGTTTTCGGCTGGGAAGAAAGGATCCTTATTGGCCGCGACGAGTTCGCGGCGCGGAAACGCCTCCTCGAATCGCGGGGCCTCTCGGTCCCGGACAGGGAGGATATCGTACTAGGTCTCTTCGAAAACGATAGCCTGGTAGCCACGGGATCCCTGGTTGGTTCGGTGCTGCAAGGAATCGCCGTAACCGACGCCTGCGAAGGCGAGGGCGCCGCCGCCGCCATAGTATCTTCGCTCATAAGGCGGGCGGTGGAAGCCGGAAAGAAGCAGCTTTTCTTATATACGAAGACCCACGAGGCCCGCCGCTTCGAAGCGATGGGTTTTTCCCTCATCGCCTCGACGGGCGGTCAGGGCGTGGCCCTCCTCGAATGGGGCATGGAGGGAATCGGGCCTTGGCTGGAAGCTCTGAGGAATCGAACCGCCGGGAAGCCTCTGGGCGCCGCCGCGGTGGTCGTCAACTGCAATCCCTTCACCCTCGGCCATCGAAGCCTCATCGAATACGCCGCGGCCAGATCTCCCTGGCTCTATGTCCTTGTGGTCGAGGAGGACAGGTCCCTCTTTCCGTTCAGGGTAAGAATCGAACTGATCAGGCGAGGCACGGCCGACCTGCCTAACCTGACGGTGCTCGAAGGCGGACCTTACGTGATTTCATCGGCGACCTTCCCCACCTATTTTGTTCGTTCGGCCGAAGAAAAAAGTGGCCGGGCGGATAAGGCGGTGGAGTTGCATGCGGCTTTGGACCTGGCGCTGTTCCGGCGGCATATCGCGCCGGCCCTCCATATTGCCGACCGGTTCGTGGGTACGGAGCCCTATTGCGCTACGACATCGGTATACAACAGGATGATGAAAGAAATACTGACCGCCGAAGAGGGAGAGGGTGCGCCGATCCGCGTTCACGAAATGCCCCGCTTCGAAAAAGAAGGATCTCCGGTGAGCGCGTCCAAAGTACGCGAACTGATAAAACGCGGCGACATGGAAATGGTAAAAGCGCTTGTTCCGGCAACGACCTGGGCCTGGCTGAATTCAGCGGAGGCCGCCCCGGTTCTGGAACGGATAAAAAAAAGCGATTCCCGCCACTAGGGCGGATGTCGGCATAGAAAGCTAAGCGAGGAGTTTTTATATGGAAGTGAAGAAAACAGCCACAGCCGGCTCGCTGGAATCGAGCGATGTGCTCGTGACTGTGTCGCCGGCGGCCGGCTCGGCCCTGGAATTCAAGATCGAGAGTATCGTAATCAAGCAGTATGGAAAAAGAATCCGGAGCGTGACCGAGGAGGTCGTGAAAACTGCTGGCATCGAGAGCGGGAGCATCCTCGTCCAGGACCGGGGGGCGCTCGAATGCACCCTTCGGGCAAGGCTGGAGACCGCGATCGCCCGTGCCGCCGAATCCGCGTGACGGATCCCGTTCTCCAGGCCAGGGAAAATCGCTGGAGGAGAAAACTCGCTCTGGCGAGGTCGTTCGGGTCAGCCACGCCGGGACGGGCCACATCCCTGGCGGTTCTCACCTTGCGCATGCCCGCCTCGCTAAGAAATTCCGGGCAGTTCGCCGAACTCGCCGGGATTGTTTTTCTGTCCTTGAAAAAATCGCTGGCCGTGCATGGCTTCGAAGTTCTATACGAGGACTTCGGCTCCGGCGCCGATGGTCCCGAAGGTTACCTGGCCGCGGCGGCCGATGCTCCGGCGCTGAAACGCGTCGCGGTGGAATTCGAGACTGAGGATCCCTGGGGGGAACTCGTCGATATCGATGTGATGGACTCGAAAGGAAATCCTCTGGGCCGAAAAGAACTCGGGATGGGGCCTCGCTCCTGTCTTGTCTGCGAAAAGGAGGCGGCGTTTTGTTCGGCCGGCAGGCTCCATGATCCTGATCTCGTAGCCAGCCGTGTCCGTGCCATCGCCAAACGTCCGCGTTTTTGTTCGGAAGAAATTGCCGCGGACATAGGCCGCCTGGCGCTGACCGCCACCCTCCTTGAAGCCGCCGCGTCGCCCAAGCCGGGGCTCGTGGATCCATATTCTCCCGGCGCTCATGACGATATGGATTATTTTACCTTTTTGGGGAGCGCCGCCGCCCTCGGTCCCTGGTTTGTCGAATTCGCCAGGCTTGGCGCCGGACATCGCGGCGAACTTTCCGAGCTTCTGCCGGCGCTTCGGGAAGCGGGCAAGGCCGCGGAGCTCCATATGTTCGCCGCCACCGGCGGCGTGAACACGCACAAGGGCCTCGTTTTCTCCCTGGGGCTCCTCTGCGCCGGCGCCGGCCGCCTGGCGGCGGCCGGCGCCCCCCTTAGCCCCGAAGCCTGCGCCTCCCGCGCCGCCGCCATCGTCCAGGGCATAACGCTCCGGGACCTGGGCCCTGGCGCTACAAACCGCGCGGCTTTCGACCCCTTTCGCAGCCTCGACTCGGCGGAATCGGCCGGCCCGGCGGTTTGGCGGACAAAAGGCGAGCGGCTTTACGCCAGCGAAGGCCTGCGCGGCATCCGTGGCGAGGCCGAAGATGGCTTTCCCTCGGTCCTCCGCCACGCCCTTCCGCGGCTTCGGGCGGGGCTCGCGGCCGGCCTCTCCCTGAACGATGCCATGATCGATGCGCTCCTCCTGCTGTTTACCATCGTGGAGGACACGAACGTGCTTGGGCGGGCCGGCCGCGAAGGATTGGCCTTTCTCCGCGCCGCCGCCCATGAGGCTTTGGCCCTGGGCGGCATGGCGAGCCCCGGGGGGCGAAGCGCGATCGAGAGCATGGACCGCCTGCTTGTGGAAAAAAACATCAGCCCCGGCGGCTGCGCCGACCTCCTGGCGCTCGCCGTCTTTCTCCACCTGCTCTCCGCCGCCAGCGGCCTCAAAACCGGGGATGGGCCCGAAGTGGAAGTAGAAGTATAGGCGGAAAGCCGGGGCCAACCTACGGGGTATTCTTCGTTCGCCAGTTCGTTCGTGAACTAGTTTCGGCCGGCAAGGCGCCCCGCCTTGTCCCGATCGCCATTCCCTTGCCATACTTGACGCCATGACAGCGCAGATTCCCTATCTCCACAAGACCCAGTATTACGAAACGGACCAGATGGGCGTCGTCCATCATTCGAACTATATCCGCTGGTTCGAAGAGGCGCGAACCGATCTGCTCGAACGTGCCGGATTGGGGTACGACAAGATGGAAAAGCTCGGCATCAACGTCCCGGTGCTCGCCGCTTCCTGCGAATACAAAACCAGCGTCCGCTACGGCGAGACAGTCGCGATCATTCCCAAGGTCGAGACATACACGGGTCTGCGATTGACCGTTTCGTACCGCGTCATCGATGCCGACTCGGGCGAACTGCGCGCCACGGGCGAAACCCGGCACGCCTTTCTGGATCGAAATTTCAAGCCCTCGCCGTTACAGCGAAGCCATCCCGGGGTGGACGCCCTGATGACCGGTTTGGCCAATCTCCTGCCGACGCCCCTGTCTTGATCTAGGAAGGATCTTTTTTTGTCGTCGAATTGCCCACTTTCAGGCGCACGTCGATGACAGTATTGGGACAGGGTTCTCCTGCCAGTATTTTGTTAAGCGATCGAATAGCCTCGATGCCCATTTTTCGTAATGAAAGCTGAACACTCGTCAGGTGGGGCAGTGAAGTATTCATGATTTCATCGTCGTCAAAAACAACCACGGAAATGTTTTCGGGGACGGAGATGCCTTGATCCCTGAAAGCCTCAATGGCCCCGCTTCCCACTGTCGAAGTCATTACCAGAAGGCCATCGATGGGGGAAAGCTTAGCCATGAGCGCTCTCCCCGCGTCATAGCCATTTGCGTAGCCGTATCCGCACAGCACGATCTTATCTGGATTATAAGGGATACCTTCTTCCTCCAGGGCTCGCAGGTAGCCCTTGAAACGTTCGACCGTGGAGTAGGTGCCGGCAAGGGTGCTGAGCGACACTTCCCTGATATCCCTCGTCTCGCAAGGAGCCTCCCAAAAGCTCCCGAAGAAACCGATATCCCGGCGACCTTGCTTGATCAAGTACTTCGTAGCGATGTAGCCGCCTTTATTGTTGTCCGTATATATATGCGGTATGTTGGGGAATACATCGATTCTGCCGGCCACGACCAGGGGAATGTTCCTGAAGCTCTCGATCGAAGGAATATTCTCGGGATGGGAGACGGGAATATAGATTAATCCATCGATCACAGACCGTGAAAATTGCTCAACAGCGACTTTTTCATTTTCCCTGCTTCCCTTGCTCGATGAGATCAGTATTAATTGGTCGTTTTCCCTCGCCTCGGCTATCGCGCCTTCGGCGATCATCGCGAAAAAAGGATGCGAAATCTCGGGCAGGATCAGCCCTATTACTCCTGTTCTTTGTCCTTTCATAAATTTCGCGGCGATGTTTGGAGCATAATCCGATTGTTCCAGAGCCTTTTCGATTTTCTCGGCTGTTGTCTGCCTCACTTTCAAGCCGTTGAAATAGCGCGAGATCGATGCGATCGACAATCCCGACAACGCCGCTATATCACGAATCGTGCTCCGTTCTTTTCTAGGATTCGGTTTCATTTCTGTTCGATATACCTTTTACGATACCCCGCAGTTGAATAACAGTAATATGACACGAGCCTCTGAGCAATGCGTAGGCCTCTATGGGCTCATTGTAAATGTTTACAATGAACCTTGTCAATTGTTGATTTTTTCCTCGGTCAACGGCGTATTTGAATATGGAATAGCTAGAAAAGCAGCCCTAATTTAAAAGGAAATACGATTTTTAATTGACAGATTTCGAATATGGTTCTATAGTCAGATTACTGTAAACGTTTACCGTAGTTTGTTTAGGGAGGCCTGGCATGGTGTTTTTTGTCAATAAATCGACCCTGAACGGATCGATCAATATACCTGGCAATAAATCAGGTACGGCCAGATCCATCGTATTTGGATCGCTGGCCGACGGTGTTTCGCGTATCCGAAATCCCTTGCTCAATATCGATAGCTTCTCGATTATAAAAATGTTTAGAGCCCTGGGGGCGAAAATCGATACCAGCAATCCGGAGGAATGGGTAATCACCGGTACGGGGGGCGACCTTCGGCAGCCGGCTGAGGTGCTCGATGCGGAAAACTCTGGAACAGGGTTCTATTTCGCCCTGGCGTGCGCGAGCCTCGTCGAGGGATGGACTGCTTTGACAGGGGATTATCAGATTTGCTATCGACCAGCCCAGCCTATGATAGATGCGATCAACGCTTTGGGCGGGCAGGCGTTTTCCACGCGTAATTCGGGTACGGCGCCGATCATTGTCAAGGGAAAGATCAGGGGAGGAGAGTTCAGCATGCCCGGTGTCAACTCTCAGTGGATGACGCCCTTCCTCGCCGCCTGCGCGCTCGCCGAAGGGGATACGGTCATCCATGAAAGCCAGCTTCTTGAACGCCCCTATGTCGATATGACAATCGGTATGTTGAAACGCGCGGGCATAAAGGTCGAAAACATCGATTACGACGAGTTTCGAATAGCCGGTGGTCAAAAATACCGGGCCTTCGATTACACGCTTCCTGCGGATTGGGGATCATCGGGATATCCGCTTGTCGCGGCGGCGATAACCGAAGGATCGAAGGTGCGTTTTAACGGCCTCGATGATACGGATTTTGCGGGAGAAAAAGCCTATGTCGATATTTTGAAGGCAATGGGCGCGAATATCGAGGTCGTGGACGGGGGGCGGGGAGGCATAACGGTGGAAGGAGGGGCTGAGCTCCGGGGCATCGAAATTGACTGTTCGGGAACCCCCGACGCGGTTCCGGCGCTCGCCGTCCTCGGTTGCAAGGCGAAGGGCAAGACCGTTCTGTATAATATTTCGGCTTGCAGGCTCAAGGAAACCGATAGGGCGAAATCGATAATGGCGGAACTCACGAAGATGGGCGCGAAGCTGGAGGAGACGAATGATACGCTCACCATCCATCATTCGGATTTGAAGGGAGCTTTTATCGACGGAAGGCACGACCATAGAATCGTTATGGCCAGTTCGGTGGCGGCAATGATCGCCGAAGGCCCGAGTGTGATAACGGACGCCGAATTCGCGGCTGTCTCCTTCCCCAATTATTACGAATCGATGAAAGCGTTGGGCGCTTCCATAGATCGTCTTCAGTCTGTCTGAAATAGGAGGAATTATGAGGAAAAGAATCAGGATTGCGGCGTTGGTGACGATGCTTGTCGCTGTTGTGACATTCGGAATCAACGCTCAGAGTTCGGAGGTCAAGAGATTCTCCATCGGGACTGCGGGAACCGCGGGAGCCTTGTATCCGATGGGAGTCGCGATGGGACAGACCATCACGAAGCATGTACCGGGACTTGCCGCCACCGGAGAGGCGACTGCCGCGTCGGTGGAGAATATCAGAAACCTTTCGACGGGCAAAATGGTGATGGGTATTTCGCAAAACGAAATCGCCTGGTTGGCCTACAACGGATTGGGGGATTTCAAGCAAAGAAAATCCGATTCGCTTAGGTCTTTATTCAGCACTATTTATAGTTATATTCAGATCTTTACAAAGGCCGAGAGCCCCATTGCCTCGATCGGCGACTTCAAGGGGAAGGCCATTGGAGTAGGGGCGGCTGGTTCCGGGGGAGAGATGGCCGCAAGGATGATCCTGGAATACTTTGGACTCACTTACAAGGAAATCAAGCCGCAGTTCATCTCCGAAACCGAAGCCGTGAGCGCGCTTAAGGATGGCAGGATCGCGGCCTTTATTTGCACGCACCCTTTGAAATCCGCCGCGCTCATGGATCTCACCAACTCGGCGAGCGTGAAAATGATACCGATCAACGAGGAGGGCTTTTATAAGAAATTCCCCTTCTACTCCAAATTTGTAATTCCGGCCAACACCTATAAAGGGATAGAATATCCTGTCGCGGTACCGATAAGCCGGGTCATCATGCTCACTACCAAGACGTCCGGATTGAGCGAGGATGAGGTGTATTCGGTCGTCAAGGCTATATGGGAAAATAGGGCTGAATGGAGCAACGTGCACGCCAGCGTCGCGGCTCAGGTGACTTTCGAGGCGGCTTTGAAAGAGTTGTCGGTCCCGATGCATGTCGGTGCTATCCGTTACTTCAAAGAGAAGGGGCTTGTTATCGATGAGTCTCTTTACCCTCCCGAGTATAAATAATAGATGAACGCGCGACGCTCGGTACGATGCCGGGCGTCGCTGGAGGCCGGTTTTGTCCACAAAAAAAATCTCCGTCGAAGAGAGGCGCGGCAAGTACGATCGCGTCTTGGAGACACTGATTCTCGTATCCGCTGTATCCGTGACCCTGTACCATCTCTATATCGCATTTAGCACTTCGTTCAGCCTGATGCAACAACGGATCGTGCATCTTTTTTGTTTTCTGATAATGTGGTTTTTGCTTAAATGCGCGAACAAGAAGGAAACTCGCTTAGGCAGGGCTTTGGCCGGTTTCGCCGCAGCGCTATCCGCGGTGATCGGGGTATATTTTGTCGCTCAAGCCGCGCCGATGGTATTGCTCCAGAAAGGGATTTGGGGCATCTCGACCCTCGACATGATCGCCGGAATTTTTCTTGTGCTCCTTATTTTGGAAGTATCCCGACAAGCCGTCGGGCTTGCTCTCCCGATAATTGCCATGATTTTCATACTGTTCGCGTTGGCCGGTCCCATATTGCCACCCATCATAGCGCATAAAGGATATGACATAAGCTATATCACTAGTTATGTCGCATGGACCAGCGAGGGGATATTCGGAACTCCCATAGGGGCTGCCACTTCATTTGTTGTGCTTTATATCATTTTTGGCGAAATGCTGGACCAGTTCGGGGCAGGGCAATTTTTCATCGATATCGCGTATGCCTTGACGGGAAGAATGCGCGGCGGGCCGGCGGAGGCCTCTGTTGTTTCCAGCGCGCTCATGGGCTCGATTAACGGGAGCGCGGTGGCAAATGTGGTCACCACGGGGACTTTTACCATTCCTCTTATGAAAAAAGTAGGCTATAAGGCGGAATACGCGGGAGCGGTGGAAGCTGTGGCATCCACCGGGGGGCAGATATTGCCGCCGGTAATGGGGGCGGCCGCCTTCGTTATGGCTGATATGACCGGTATTCCCTATTCGAGTATAATCATCGCCGCCTTTATACCCGGGATTCTCTATTATTTAAGCCTTGGATTCGCGGTGTATTTCGAGGCGGGAAGACTGGGCATAAAAGCTGATACGCAGAGCGCCCGCGTTTCGATGGGAGAAGTCTTTAGGCGCGGCTGGTATCACCTCATCCCTCTTGGGGTACTCATTTTCGCGCTTCTCGTTTTGGGACTATCGGCGGGTTATTCGGCGCTCTTCGCGTTGGGGGCTATGTTGAGTATTGGTATCATCAGAACCTTTCTCCGGGAGAGGCGTTTCCCCCTGAAGGAGCTGAAGGATGTCTGCCTCAAAACCGCCCGCACCGCCGTGCCTGTCTCGCTGGCCTGCGCTTCGGCGGGAATCGTTATCGGTATTGTCAGCATGACGGGACTCGGTGTTCGCTTTACCCAGATTGTCGTGGAACTTTCGGGAGGGCGTCTGTTCCCCATGCTTTTGCTTATTATGGTTGCGTGCATCGTTCTGGGAATGGGCTTGCCGTCGACGGCGGCGTATGTGATCGCTGCCGCCGTAGGCGCCCCCGCGCTGTTGAACGCGGGTATCCCGGCGCTTGGGGCCAACCTTTTTGTATTTTACTTCGCAATTATCTCCTTCATTACCCCACCCGTGGCCATCGCGTCCTATGCGGCAGCGGGGCTGGCGGGAGGAAGTTCGACAAAAACGGGCTATTTGGCGTTCAAGCTTGGGATCGCTGGGTTCATCATCCCATTCCTCTATATTTATCATCCGGGCTTGCTTATTCTGGGGACTAGCACTTGGGAAACCCTTTACGCATTAATGCTGGCGGCGGGGGCGGTGGTGCTCATAGCCGCATCGTTTGAAGGATGGGTTGGCGTCGATTTGCTTTTCTTCGAACGATTCGCCCTTATCTTGGCGGCAGTCATGCTGATAGCCACGAAGGTGGTTTTCAACGTGGCGGGATTAATTATTGGGGCGTCCGTACTGATGATTGTTTATCTGCGTAACAGGAGAAGCAAGGCAGCCGCCGGGGTGGTGTGATCCGTCAAATTGCTCGATCAATCCTCTATGGGTAGATTTAGAATCCCGATATCAGCGCCTTGTACCGATCCCAGTTCTGCGCCGATTTGTACGCCGCCAGGCTCGCGCAGCCCAGGAAGGCCCCTCGGGCTACGTAGAGGAGGGGCTTGCCTTCCCAGTACGGATGTAAAGCAAAAAAGCTTGCGAGGCGGGAGCCCGCTTTAAATCGCGGCAGGATTCCAAATCCCTTTCTCTTGTTTTCTTGGATCTTTTCTCAACACTCTTCGATGCAGTACCTTTAATCCTGAAAGGAGATCATCATGGACAACAAGGACAAGGTAATTCAGGCGTTCCAGGCTTCGGCCAAGGCTTTAAGCGCTTCTCAGGTTGCCCAGGCCACGGGGGTGGATAAAAAAGAAGTGGACAAGATAATGGGCGCTCTCAAAAAGGAAGGCAAGCTCGAATCGCCTAAGGCTTGCTTCTGGCAGTGGAAGAAGGCATAAATCGCTGAAAAGGGGAGAGGAGGCGGGCATGAAAACGATCGCGGTTCTGGGGCTGGGCAATATGGGTTTCAACATAGCCGCCAATATTCTGAAGGCCGGCTATGAGCTTAGGGTGTACAACCGGAGCAAGGGAAGAGACGGAGAGCTGGTGAAACAGGGGGCGAAAAACGCCGCCAGCCCCGCCGATGCGGTCCGGGGAGCCGATGCGGTGGTATCCGTGGTGGGGGACGACGAAGCCTCCAAGGCGATATGGCTCGGCGAGCAGGGGGCCCTCGCGGCGACTTCGCCGGGCTGTTGCATAATCGAGTGCAGCACCCTCTCCCTGGGCTGGGTTAAGGAGTTGAGCGCCCTGGCCCAGGAGCGCAGGTGCCGCTTTGCCGACGCGGGTTTGGGCGGGGGGCCCGGCAGCATCCCCGGCGGCACGATGAACCTCTTCGTGGGCGCCGAGCAGGCGACCTTCGACGCTATCAAACCGCTTCTCGCCTCTTTCAGCAAGCGACAGTTCAGGTTCGGGCTCCCAGGGGCGGGCATGGCCTACAAGCTCATCAACAACATGCTCATCGACGTCCAGGTTTCGGCCCTCGCCGAGGCCTTGGCTATGATGGAAAAGTCGGGCATCGACATGGCGGAGGCGGAAAAGGCCATGATGAACGGTTCCTTTTCCAGTCCCGCGGTGACATCCAACCTCAAGGGTATGCTGGCCGCCAGCTACGAGCCTGTATCCTTCCAGCTGCGCTGGATGCGCAAAGACGCGGACTACATGCATCGTTTCGCCGAGGAAAGGGGCGTAAAACTTCCTGTGGCCGCGGCGGCGCGAGGCCTGCTGGAGGAGGCGGCCGCCAAGGGCTGGTCGTCCAGGAACTGGACTGTGATCGCCGAGCTCTATCGGGGTAGATGAGGGATTGGAAGCATAGTTCTTATCCAGATGATTGACTTCGTTCTTTAATGATAATAACATATGATCACAAACTGAGCATTTGATCGAGATTTGATTATAAGGGGATGGTCATGAATCTGGCGGCCAGCACCTGGAATTACTCTAGCGCTCTCAAGGCGGGGCTTCCTTTTTCGCAGATGATGGAAGAAATTTACGACCAGGCCCTTGGGATTGAATTTTGGTTGGCTACCCTGGAAAGCGGGCAAATTTCCCAGTATGAACAACAATATAAGGGAAAATTTCCTTTTGTAAGCTGCCATACCTCCCAGGCCAATTCTTTCAGTGAAGAAATCCTGCTAAACGAAATAAAGCTCTGCCACCGCCTGGGGGCAAAGATTCTTGTGGTTCACCCAGTATCGCTTGGGTATACTGCGCATACTTGGGATTATTCGTACAAAAAACGCTACGATGCTGTGCTCCTCTCAAAAGTGGGAATGTATGCCGAATTAGCCGCCAGACTGGGTCTTTGCCTGGCGCTTGAAAACGGCCCTATTGAAGTACTCGAGGAGGTTATTGATTTCGCTGTGAGGAAAAATCTTCAGGAGAGCCTCGGTATCTGTATCGATACGGGACATGCATCCATGCATGCGGGTAAAGATCCTGAAAATGTCCTGAAGCACCTGAGGACATTCAAAGAACATCTGGTACAGCTACATGTCCACGACAATCTGGGGCTGAAAGATGATCACCTCATACCCGGGAAGGGTTGTGTGCCTTGGTCGGCGGTGATGGAAATACTCAACGACATACGCCAATCTCTGCCTTTCGTATTCGAGCTTAAAACCGTCGAATCACCTGCCGATGCCCTGAAGGAGTCAAAGAGTTTTTTGACGCAGCTCTGAACCGACCAGTCTCTGCAGGGTATCATCGATCAGCAAAGCCTGAAAATTAGGAATTTTGCAGATCGGCGGATCCGATTCCCCGATAGGAAGCCGGACATTTATGCCAATGCATCTGATTCCAGCGCGCCGTGCCGCCTCTATCCCCGCAGGGCTATCCTCGAAAATCAAGCATTCGTCTTTTTTTGCATTCAGCTTTCGTCTTAATCCATCATAGATCCGGGGATCGGGTTTTCCTTTTTCAACAGATTCGCTGGAGAGGAAACCGTCTATGAAACGCGACCAGCCCATCTCTTTAATGACTTTGGTCACAACTTGAAGAGGAGAGCCCGATACCACATATTGCTCTACGTTCCTTGTCATTGTTTCCAGGAACAGGCTTGCTCCGGGGATCTCCAGAGCTACGCCCTGTTCAAACTGGTTAAGAAGACATTGTCGGAGGATTCCCGCATGCCGCTCAATTTCGCCCGGCTCGATATATCCCCAGCCCGAGAGTATTTCCAGGCAAATATCCCTGCAGTTCTTACCCAGATACCTGGTTAGATCCTCGTTTTCCCAGGAGATGTCCTGCAGGGACAGATATTCCTGAATTGCGCCGAGCCAGTTTTTTCTCGTTTTAATGAGAGTGTCATCCATGTCATAGAAAAAGTATTTAAGCAGGGCTCTCTCCTTAATAGTCGTTTTAACCCTTGAGTCCTGTACTTGTGAGGCTAGCAATGAATTGTTTCCTGTTGGCTAAGAATAAAACGATCAAGGGGGCTACGGTCAGGAGTGCTGCGGCCATAACGGCTCCCCAGTCGGAGGCTCCTTCGGCGTCGGCGAAAAACACGATGCCGGCGGGCGGGGTAAACATCTTTTGACTGTTGATCACGATCAAAGGCCAGAAAAAGTCGTTCCAATGGCTCACAATGCTGAAGATCGTAAAAGAACCTACCGCAGGCTTAATCATGGGAACAAGTATGGTAAGAATGACGCGTGGAATACCGCAACCTTCGATCCGGGCTGCCTCGAAGAATACTTCCGGAATCGTAAGTATATATTGACGCATCAGAAAAATGCAGAATGGCGAGGCTACGGAAGGCAGTATGAGCGCAGCGTAAGTATCGATGAGCCTGAATTTTGATAAAAGAAGAAAATTCGGAATTGAAGCAATATATCTGGGGAATACAAGTGCCGCCAGAATACAGAGAAACAATGTCTTCTTGAAGGGGAACTTCCGTTTCGCGAAGGCATAGGCGGCGGGAATGTTTACCAGAAGCTGTCCGGCCAGCGTGAATACAACGACGATAACGCCGTTTAGCAAATACCGTGCGATATAGGTCTTGCTGAATACGGTAAAATAATTACGCAAAACGGGTGCGCGGGGAAATATGTTCAAGCCGGTGACGATAATCTCATGGGAATCCTTGAATGAAGTGACAACCATAAGGAAAAAGGGGAAAAGCACGATACTGCCGAGGACGAAAAGGAAAGCTGTCGAAAGAATGGACCAAGCGTTGAATTTGCTCATTGATAGTAGACTCTTGAATCGAATTTCATCTGCGCTATCGCTAGAAACAGTACTAGGATGAAGTAGACCACCGCAATACTGGAGGCATATCCGATGTTAAAAAACTGGAACGCCTCCTGGTATAGAAGAAGAGACAGGATTTGCGTGGATTTGGTAGGTCCGCCGTTAGTCATGACTTTTATTGTATCGAAGGAAGTTAACGCCCGGACTGTCATGATGACTGTGATAAATAAAGTGGAAGGGGATAGTAGCGGCCAACTTATATATCTGAAATTCTGGAACCGATTGGATCCGTCAAGGGCGGCTGCCTGATATAATTCATCGGGTATGTTGAGTAATCCTGCGATGAAGAAAACCATTGCATAGCCGGCATTCGCCCAGATATTGATCATTATCACCACGCCTAAGGCTGTATTCGTATCGCGTAGCCAATCCATTCCCGCAAAGCCCAGGAATCTAAGTAGGTTGTTGAGGAATCCGAAGTTGTCATCAAGGATGAAACGCCAGACAATTGCCATGGCTGCCATAGTCGCGGCTACCGGCAGGAAAAAGGTGATCTGCCAAATCATCCCGGTTTTTTTTCTCTGAAATATTAAAATGGATAACAATAGGCCAAGAAGAATACTAATGACTACAACGAAAATCGTATAGACCGCTGTAATCTTCAAGGAGTCCCAAAAATCAGGAGAATTGAACAAGGTCGCGTAGTTTTTAAAACCTATAAATTCGCGATTTTTGAAGCCAAGCCTGTAGCGTTGCAGGCTTAGAATTATTGAATACACGATCGGGCTGAATATGAATAGGATAAGGAAAAAGGATGTGGGAAATATGAGAAGATACGACACAAAGTTGTCTTTAACCTTATTCTTCAGCATGGCGAGCTGCCTTCTTCTCCGTCGTTTGAGGTCGGAGTTCCGGAGATGGACAAATTCCGCCTTTCCCGCGATTGTCCACCTCCGGGAACCTTTTGGGAGCGCTAGAGAAGCGCCTTGATTTCTGCGGCCGCTTTGTCCAAGCCAGCCTTAGGCGAAATTTTCTGGAGGAGTATGGCTTCTTGCATGTCGCGCAGAACTTTATTGATCTTCCCACCGTTCTCTCCTGGCCATGAGTACCAGGGAGTTACTCTCGCCGCTTGATCTAAGGTGATCGCGAAGTTCTTGTCATTTGCGTATTTAGTCTTAAGGCTTGCGATGACCTTTTCATTAGCCGGGGTATAGCCGCTCTGCTCACCAACGATAAAGCTAGCTTTCTCTTTTGTGAGGAACTTAATAAATTTCCAAGCTGCTTCCTGCTTCTGAGGATCCTGGGCAAACATCATGACGCCATTTCCGCCGGCCGGGACAAGGGGTAATGACCCTGTTGGTGTTGGCAGGGGGGCAAAGACGACAGGGAAATTCACCATTTTGGGGGTATTCACCCTCTGGAAACTAGAGTCTATGAGCATTCCAAGCTTCCCTGTGGCAAAGGTTGCCAGGGTTTGATCGGTCACAGGCATATAGCCTTTTTTAACTTGGTCCTGGAGGTAGGTCATTGTCTTCAGGCCTGGGTCTTGGTTAAACAAAAGCGTGGAGGCGTCGGCATTGGCGAGCATACCGCCAGAATTTTCCACAAGGGTTTGAAAGATCCAGTTTCCAGTGATGGACCATCCCCAGAGCGCTCCCATATAACCGGCATCCTTCAGGATTTTCGAGGCAGCTTCGGCTTCCGCCCAGCTGCGCGGCGGATTGTCGGCGTTGAGTCCCACTTTCTGGAAAAGGTCTTTGTTGATCAGCATGATCGGCGTGCTTGTTCCAAGGGGTATGAGATATTGTTTGCCGTCGACCTTACCGAGATTGAGCATGGCGGGAAAGAGGCTTTTACTGTCAAAATCCGGATCTTTTTTCATGAAAGGATCAAGCGCGATGGAATTGCCGCTTTCCACCATTGTCTTGATCAGCGAATAACCTGTCATCGCAAAGTCGGGAGGAGTACCTGCGGCGCAGGCCAACAGCACCTTGCTGGCCAGCGCTTCATATCCTCCACTCGTTACTACGACAGATTCGATTTTAATATTGGGGTTTTCTTCTTCGAATGCCGCGATCAACGGCAGGCAGTAAGTGTCATGCGATGCCGCCGATAATCGATAGAACACAAGCTTCTGGACAGTTTGCGCCTGGCCAAAGACCAAGGATGAAGCGATCAACGTAAGCACTATGACCCATGAAAGCTTTTTCATAGACTCCTCCTTGTGCAAATTCCTAGGTGTATTCTTATAGTGAGCAAATGCTCAGTGTATGTGCTAATGTAATGGTAATTGGCTATCCTCGATTTGTCAACAACAATTTTTATGTCGCTTCCCGACAGGGTATGGCTAGGAATTTCCCGATTCGCCATAACAAAGTTGACAGAAATAAAAGAACTCTCTATACTACGTTTTGCGAGCAAATGTTACAAAATATCATTAACTGAGGATATTCTCAGTTTGGAGTTGTTATGAGATACAGTGAACGGCAGGTCGTGAAAATTGCCATGCTTTATTACCTGAAAGATCTCGATCAGGATGAGATAGCCCACCGGCTGGGGCTATCGCGGCAGAGTGTCTCGCGTCATCTACAGCGTGCGCGGAATTTGGGAATCGTGCAATTTAAGATAAATTCCCCAACCGAAGTCACCTTCGCCGAACAAGAGCTGGAGCTGGAGACGGCTTTCGGCCTCAAGGCCGCGGTCATAGCCCCTGTAAATCTCAACGTCGACGATCTCATCAAGGAAGCCATCGGGGAATATGCCGCTGCGTTCGTCGAGCAGAGTGTGGCCGACGGGGATGTACTGGGCGTGTCCTGGAGTTCCACCGTCTATGCCTGTGCAAAAAACCTCAAAAATACTGGCGTCAAGGACCTGACTATATGCCAGCTGAACGGAAGCATGGATGTCGGTGATTTTTCCACGAGGGCAGAGTTCATAATTTCGAAGATAAGTACCGTATTCAAGGCTAGGATAAGCACCTTGCCCGCGCCGATGCTCGTGGATTCTTCTGATATATTGAAGTCTATTATCGCAGACACGCGGATAAGAAATTCTTTCGATATCGCGCAACGCGCGACAGTGGGAATCTTCGGGATAGGAAGTATCAATCAGGAGTCATCGCTTTACCAAACGGGCTATATGAATCCGCAGATACTTGACGAGCTTCGCGCGCGGAAAGCGGTAGGTGATATAGCGGGACATTTCTTCGACGCGCGCGGTGAAATCTGCGACCAGCACCTGGAGTCCCGTACACTGGCTGTGCCGAAATCGTCCTTTAGGGAAATGAGGCTTTCAATAGCTCTCGCCGGCGGAGCTCAAAAGCTTGAGGCTATCGAGGGTGCCTTGGCGGGTAAATGGTGTAATGTCCTCGTGACCGACGAGATTACCGCCCAGAGCCTCATTCGCCGTCATAACGCAAAAAAGGGTGGGGTGTCGCAGTAAAGAGGTGGAATACCGAAAGCCTGGCGATGTTCCAGCTATGATTACTTAATAATAAGGTATATGTGGATCGATGCATAAGGAGATGACGATGGTGCAGCTGTTCGGCCACAGAGGTGCTGCGGGTGAGGCTCCGGAAAACACGATGGAAGGCTATGAATTTGCCTATTCCCTCGGCGTACGATGCCTGGAACTGGATGTTCATCTGACTAAAGACGGAGATCTCGCCGTTATTCACGACGAGACCCTCGATAGGACTACGGACGGGAAAGGCCATGTGGGCGGCTATACGATGGATGAACTCCGGTGCTTCCACGCCGGCGCGCTTTTCGCCGAGCTTTATCCGGAAGCGGGAATACCTTCCTTGAAGGACGTGATGGAAGTTTACGCTTCGAAAATGAGCTTTTTCCAGGTCGAGATAAAAACGGATAGACCCTTCATTCTTGATATGGTCTGCAGGCTGGTAACCGACACGTTATGCGATTTTGATATCGCCGAAAAGACTATCATCACCTCCTTCGATCCCTACGCGATCAAGGTGGTGCGGCGGATCTCTCCCGACCAGAAGTGTGGACTCATTTCTATGTTCTATAAGGAGAGTGATATCCATCTCGCCAGGGAATTGGGCTGCTGGAACACCTGCATTCCCCTTAAAACAGGAGGAAGCAAGGAACTTGTCAAAATGGCCCAGAACTTCGGCCTCGAAGTGACGGGTTGGCTTGGCAATTCTCTCTCTGACATTGACACCCTGTTGGACTGGGGGGTGGACAGCATAACCACGAATTTTCCTTCTTTTGCATTGCCTCACCTGGAAGGATTGGGACTGGTTAGTGATAAATGCGCTGGAAAGTCGGCATCGGATTATAAATAAAAGGAAAGTATATGTTGAAATCAGCGATAATCGGAGCCGGACTGATGGGTTCTGCAATGGCTTGGCCTTTGAGTGACAACGGCAACGATGTGCGTCTCGCCGGTACTCATCTCGATGATGCTGTCATAAAGGCATGTAAGGAACGAAATTTTCATCCAAGGCTTAATCGACAGCTTCCGGAGCATGTGACTCCATTTTATTTTTCCGAGATCGATAAGGCTCTTGAAGGCTGCAGCCTTATCGTGAGCGGAGTGAATTCGCTCGGGATTGGATGGATAGCGGAACAGCTTTCATCGAGACTCAAGCCGGGTCAGGCCGTAGTCGGTATCACCAAGGGGCTGGAGTCGGGCGACAATGGCTCTGTGCGGCTTTTCCCCCACATCATCAAGGCCGCTTTGCCAGCGGCAATCAGGGATAAGCTTAGCTTTGCGGCTATAGGCGGTCCCTGTATTGCTGGGGAGCTTGCAGGACGAAGATTATCTTTTGTCATGCTGGGCGCCGACGATATGGTCACCGCCTCATCGCTTGCCAAGATATTCAAAACTTCTTACTACTACCCGACACCCACAGACGACCTTCTAGGGCTCGAAGTAGGCGTCGCCTTGAAGAACGCATACACTGTGGCTGTCGGAATGGCTTACGGTATAATGGACGGAAAAGGAGGAGTTGACGCGGCAGGCGCGTCGATGCACAACCTTGCCGCAGCTCTCTTCGCTCAAGGTTGTTCGGAAATAAGGCTAATCCTGAGGCTTCTGGGGGGTACGGACTGGTTTGCCTCATCCCTCCCCGGCGCCGGTGATCTCTATGTGACGAGCATGGGCGGCCGAACCGTAAGGTTCGGCAGGCTTCTGGGTTCTGGAAGGAAGTTCCAGGAGGCCAGGGAGATCATGGCGGGGGAAACCCTCGAATCGATCGAAATCATAAAGCACATGAGTAAGCTAATGCCTGTCTGGTGTCAAAAGGGCATGATAAACCAGGACGCACTTCCATTGATGAGGACTCTTTCAGAAATCATCGTAGAGGGGAGGGACCCCTTATTGCCACTGGAGAGTTTTTTCCACTTTTAATCGGTGGTGATTCGCCGGACTGTACTTTGTGAACCGACTCACCTAAAAATGAGCCGTTTGCGTAAAATCGTAGTCAGTTCGTTTACTTCCTTGGTATTCTCTCCGCTTTCGAACAGCAGTTCCTTGGCTTGCATCACCGCGAGATGGATATAGCTACAAATCTTGTACATCAAATCGTTGTCTTTATCCAGGAAGAGGAGTTCGTTGGGGATCTTGTGGACGCTGCCATTCCAAAAGGCATCATCGTTTGGTATGGCGAACTTGGCTATGAGACGCCGATTGAAATCGAGTTCGTTTTTGTCATCGTAGTTGTCGGTTATATCGACGGTGCCAGCCAAGAATGCGTCCTGAAAATATGGACGCAGGGCTAGAGAGGGGCAGGCGGATAGGAGCCGCAGGCTTATGATTTCCTCTTGGCTGTCGATGGATATGCCGCTGTTCATATAGGGCAGGCCCAGGACATAGACAAAGGCGAATTCATCACCCCCTTTAAGAGGACTGTTTTGCGTCTCTCCGTATATTTTCCCTACTTCGTCAAGAGCGAAGGAACAAGCCGCCCGTATGGACTGGGTGAGATCTAAAAGGGGCGTCTCGTATACCTGATAGTGCTGGAGTATCGCCCATGGGATACAAAGCCTTTTTTTGACTTCCTCCGCAGACCGTCGATCAACTTTACGAATTTCTTCTATCAAAATAGAAGAAAGTTCCTTTAAAACGGAAAAATCGTGCTCCAATGATGGTTTTGCGATAGCAGTACGTCTATACAAAGAAGGATAGAGCGTGCTAGCCCCAGCCTTATTTCTGAAATCCCTGCCCTGACCTCGAAAAAGAAGGCATTTGTTTCGGTTGAGGTAGGAAAGTTCCGCGATGATTCTGACCAGATCGGTGTAAGTTGCCATGGGGTAGGCGTCGGCTTTTGCAACCGAATCTTTAAAGTGTGCTTTTAGTTTTTCATTCAGTTGAGGAGTAATTTCTCTCATATATTCTTAGTACAATAGGATGAGCGGCAAGACAAGACCATTTGAAAAACATGAAGGCGATTGGTGAATACTGAAGAGAGCTTACGCAATGATAGTGATACAGTAGCCAAGACTACGCTTGTATACGGAGCCCGGGACGAGATCCAGTCTATTCCTTAAGCCAGTCTGCCCCTGACCTGTCTGGACGAGGCCTGCGGATCTCCATCCACTCGTTCTGGCGGGTGAGGTCGCCGAAGCCTACCTTCCTGTATAAAGGGTGGGCGTCCTTGGTGAGCAAGAACCACTGGTACACACGCTTCATGGAAGGATGGTCCAGGAGAAAACGCATCATCTCGGTGGCGATACCCTTCCCCCGATAATCCTTTTCCACGAATACGTCGATAACGTAGGCGAAGCGGATCTTGTCGGAAATAGCCCTGGCGCAACCGATCTGAACGCCCTTTTCGTTGAAAACTCCTACCTGGAGGGAGGAGTTTTCGGCGCTGATCCGCAGCTCTTCCGCGCCTATGCCTGGACACCAGTGGGCCTGGGAAAGCATGGCCGACATGCGGTCGAAATCCATCTCTTCAAGTCGGTCTGAGTAGCGAATCTTTTCCATCACCTTCCTCCGGGGGAATCCTTCGTATTGCTGGGGCCGGAGTATTACCGGCCTTCTTTTTTTGCCTGGACCATATCGAAGATCGAGAGGCAGAGCGAAACCGCCGCGGCGAGATAGACGTTGACCGCCGCCGGAGCCTTGTACCCGTAGAGGAAGGGCGAGAAGCCCAGGGATACGCAGAATACGATGTGGAGTATCCTGGAGGCTTTGGACGCCGGCACCGCGAGACTCCAGAAGCCGAAAAGGAAGAGAAGGACTCCCGCGAAGCGAACGAAAACTTGGCCATTGGAAATGGGGAAAAAGAAGGTGGATACGAAGACCCAGAGCGCGATAAGTACCTTGAGCCAGTCCGGTAAATTGGAAAACTTCTTGCGCTCGGCCATGTCGCCTCACCTCCAGGAACATGCTTTTTAGATTGACGAATGCTGCTTTTTCTCTGACGCCCGTCGTCCCGGGAATATGGTACTAAAGTTTATCGCTGCGATGCAAGCAGGAGTTCCAGGACCGTATCGGCCTGGAGATTGGCGACGATGCCCACCCGGGGCGCCACCGGGGGCGATAGGGGGCCTGTTTCGGATTCGAAATCCCCGCAAAGATGAAGCCTGCCCCGGTGCATCACCTTGATCGCTTCGAATCTTCCCACTCCGGCAAGGCCGGAGGCGGCGACAATGTGGGTTTCGGGGAAGGCCCTCAGGCAGGTTTCGATGAGCATAACCTTCGCCTCGGCAGCGTCGAAGGCTTCCACGATTACCTGGCAACCCGCGAAAATTCGCCCTGCGGTTTCCGGATCGATGCGCGACCTATGGGTGGTAATCTCCGCTTGGGGATCGATGGCAACGAGGTTTTCCTTCAATGCGTCCACCTTGAATCGGCCTACCTGGGAAAGAAAATAATATTGCCGATCCAGGTTGGAGCGGGTGACTTTGTCGAAATCGGCGATGATGAGCCTATGAACCCCCGCTCTTACGAGGGAAGCGGAGCAGTTGGAACCGAGTCCGCCGGCTCCGGCAATGCCTACCACAGCCTTCGCGAGGAGTTTTCTCATTTTCTCCCGATCCATGATCATAAACCTAGCCCATGCGAGGCCCCGGGCGCAAGCCGAACTTGAACAAGAGGGATTTTTGCTATAGCTTATGCCTGTTATTCTATATGTACTTAAATCGGCAAGGAGTGTCGTATGGATACAGTGTTCTGGTCGGCCCGGCAGGGCGCGGAGTGGAAGACGAAGGTTGGCCTGGCTGAGATGCTGAAAGGCGGCGTCATAATGGATGTGACTAACGCCGCCCAGGCCAAGATCGCCGAAGAGGCGGGCGCCGCGGCGGTCATGGCGCTGGAACGAGTTCCCGCCGATATACGGGCCCAGGGCGGCGTCGCGCGCATGTCCGATCCGAAGATGATAAAGGAAATTCAAGACGCTGTTTCGATTCCCGTCATGGCCAAGTGCAGAATCGGGCATTTTGTCGAAGCTAGAATCCTCGAAGCCCTGGGGGTGGACTTTATCGATGAATCCGAGGTGCTCACCCCCGCGGACGACAGATTCCATGTTTTCAAGAATGGTTTCAAGGTTCCCTTCGTCTGCGGCTGCCGCGATTTGGGCGAAGCCCTGCGCAGGATCGGCGAGGGCGCGGCCATGATTCGCACCAAGGGCGAGCCCGGAACGGGAGACGTTATCGAAGCGGTCAAGCATATGAGAAGCGTGGTGGACGGCATCGCCAGGCTCAGCCGGCTGCCCGAGGAGGAACTCATGACCGCCGCCAAGGAGCTGGGCGCTCCCTTCGAGCTGGTTTGGGAGGTGGCGAAGACTGGCAAGCTCCCGGTGCCGAACTTCTCGGCGGGCGGGATCGCCACGCCGGCCGACGCGGCTCTCATGATGCAACTTGGCGCCGAATCGGTGTTCGTCGGCTCGGGTATTTTCAAGTCCGGCGATCCCGCCCGCCGCGCCAAGGCCATTGTGGGCGCCGTAGTGCACTATAAGGAACCCCAGATCCTGGCCGAACTCTCGGAGGACTTGGGCGAGGCCATGGTGGGCATCGGACTTTCCGAATTGGATGAACAGCAGCGAATGGCCGTGCGAGGCTGGTGACCCCGATGGTTGGATTTGCCTCGGACCGGAAACCCTCGGTAGGGGTTCTGGCCCTTCAGGGTGATTATGCCGCCCACAAGGCTGCTCTTCTGGAAGCCGGCGCCGAGGTTGTGGAAGTCCGTTCCGGGGAAGATCTGGCCAAGGTTCGGGCCATGGTTATCCCCGGCGGCGAAAGCACCGTCATGGCTTCTCTCATGGAACGTTTCGCTTTCCTTGAAGAGTTTCGGCGCAGGATCCTTTCGGGGATGCCCGTCTTCGGCACCTGCGCCGGCCTGATCCTTCTCGCCGCCAGGGTGGAAAAATGGAACAGGCCAAGCCTGGCCGTTCTCGATATCGATCTCAGGCGAAACGCTTACGGCACCCAGGTGGACAGCTTCAGGGCTCGACTGAAAACGAAGATCCCCGGTATCCCGGAGATTGAGGCGGTTTTTATACGGGCCCCTAAGATTCTGTCCTGCGGACCTGGAATCGAAATTCTCGCATTCCACGACGGCGCCCCGGTCCTGGTTCGCCAAGGCTCGATTCTAGGGGCCAGCTTTCATCCAGAGCTTGTCCCCGGCGCCCTGATCCACCGCTGGTTTTTAGACAGTTTTTAATTCCTTGATCCTTGTTGAAGGAGGAGTCGCGCGGGCATCCTTCCTAAGTCCTTCGTTCCTTGCGCCGATCACGACAAGGTTCGAGGGACTAAACAAGGCTCAGGAAACTTAATAAAAATATATCTAATTTTTTAACTTATCCTCTAACCAGAATCAACAGGTCGTGATATAATTAAAAAAATATATATTAGGAGTCCTCATGATCGTCAAGGAAGTGAAAAAACATGCCATGCAGGAAGCCGCCAACGGGGAGGCGAGGGTTCCATTTTCGACCGAAGACAGGGTGTTGCTGGAACGTTACTTTCTTGTTGCCGAAATGATCAGCCGTTGTTGTGGCTCGGGCTGCGAGGTTCTTATCTATTCGTATGAGGATTATGGTAAAGCGATCATCAAAATCATTAACGGCCATGTCTCGGGCAGAAGCCTCGGCGATCCCATTACCGAGTTCGGTCTCAAGCGCGCCAAGGCCGCCTTTGAAAACCAAGAGGATATCACCGGCCCGTATTTGGCCCGGACTATGGGCGGCGCCCTTCTCAAAGGCATTACCATGGTGATACGGAACGAAGAAAATCGACCGATCGGCGCCTTTTGTATCAATATAGACCTCTCGATCCCCATGGAACGCTTCGTGAAGGAATTCCTGTTATCCATCGACCAATCCGCCACGGCCGACGAGATTCTGGTGCCCGACCTGAGCGAAAAGGTGGCCACGGTTTTAGCCGAGGAAATGGATGCCCTGTCCAGGGTCACCGGCGTCTCGCCCAGTAAGAAGAATAGAAGGCTCGTCACGGCCCTGGAAGGCCGGGGCGTATTCGATATCAAGGGTTCGGTGGAGCTGGTGGCGGGAACCTTGGGGGTCACCAGACACACGATTTACAAATATCTTCGGGAATTGAAAAACCCTCCATCAATCAACGGTTAGAGACTGCGGAACAAGGAGAACGGAACATGTGTCAAGAAGCGGCCGCCACTGTCCTTATGCCCGGCGCCTTCGGAGCTTACTCCCAGGCTGTCAAAGCCGGTAATTATGTGTTTTTGTCCGGACAGCTGGGTGTGGACCCCGCCACCGGCAGGCTCGTTCCCGGAGGGGTCGAAGCCGAGACCCGCCAATGCCTGGCCAACATGAGGATGATCCTGTTTCAGCTCGGATTGACAATGAGCGACGTGGCTAAGACGACGGTCTTCCTGCGGGATATCGCCGATATCGATCGGATGAATTCCGTCTATGCCGAGGCCTTTGGGGCGCACCGACCCGCGCGAAGCACCGTGCAAATCGTCGCACTCAATAAAGAAGCCTCGGTGGAGATCGAAGCGATCGCTTACCTTGGTAATGAGGAATAGGGTTTCCTCCTAAGCGCCGATAGCCTTCAGGTCTGGGCTTCCAGTTCCTCGGGCTTTTCCATGGCCTCTATTTTGCTGACAAGCAGCTTGTCGATTCTGTTTCCATCCATATCGACGATTTCGATATGCAGCCCGGCCCATTCGCAGGCTTCGCCGGCCTTGGGAATGGAGCCCATGCAGAAAAGCACAAGCCCCGCCACGGTATCGTAGGCGTTGGTGTCGAAGGCGCTTTCGTTCACTTCGAGCGCCTCGGCGAATTCGCTGATCGTCAGTGCTCCATCCACCAGATAGGATCCATCTTCCCGTCTGACAAGTCCGGCTGTTTCTTCGGATTCGTTCTGGTCGAGCCCGGCGAGCACGGAGAAAAGAAGGTCCGGGACTGTCACCAAGCCGGAAATACCTCCGTATTCGTCAACGATGAGGCCTGTCCGCGCTTCCTTGTCCTTTAGTATAGCCAAGGCCCGCAAGGCCGAAATCGATTCCGGAATCAGCACTGGGGCGCTGAGCTGGGCCTTAATATCGAAGGGCCTTCCGGAGGCCATGATCGCCAGGGCTTTGCGCATATCCAGCATGCCCACTACGCGGTCCAGGTCGCCTTCCACGGCGGGAAGACAGGCATAATCGGAATTGGCGAGTATTTCCTCCCGCAAGACCTCCTCGTCGTCATCCAGGTCGAGGGTCACCACATCGGTGCGAGGGGTCATGAAGGCTGTCACCCTTCTGTCGTCCAGGTCCAGGACCCCCTCCACCATTTCCTTTTCGGAGTTTTCGAAAACCCCCGATTCCGCCCCCTGGGCGATGAGCACCATTACTTCGTCCTCGGTTACCGTCGGTTCCGAGTGTTTGCCGTAGCCGAGAAGTTTGATGACTAGATTGGTCGCTCCGGAGAGAAACCGCGCCAAGGGAGAAAAAGCTGCGCTGACCGCCGTTAGGGGTCGTATGACCGCCGCGGCGATGGATTCGGGCTTGGAGAGGGCCAGGTTTTTGGGTACGAGCTCACCCAGCACGACCGAAACGAGGGTTGTGAGCAATACCACGACTATGACCGAGAGGCTCTGGGCGACGCCGGAGAGAGCTGGAAAGCTTTTGAGCCAGATCTCCAGGTTTCTGGAAACGGTCGCGCCTCCCACCGCTCCGGTGAGGATGCCGATAAGGGTGATAGCCACCTGTATGGAGGAAAGATAGGGAGCGGGCTGCTCCGCGGCGGCCAAGGCAAGGGTATAGTTCTTTTTCCCCTGGTCGGCCTCGTGGCGAAGCCGTGCTTTGCGGGATGAGACGAGGGACATTTCCGCGAGGGAAAAAAAGCCGTTGAGCAGGATCAGGGCGAGAATTATGGCGATTTCAAGCAACATGGGGCGCCTCGCGGCGGTGGGCTAAGCGGGAAGATGGGCACCAAGGCCTGGTGCCGTTGCTACTGAAGGGGTCGGCTTCGGCGGAGGGAGCCTCCACCGTATCGGTATGCTGTTCGTTCATGGCGAAAAGAATAGCAGAAAAGCAACGGCTCGTCGATAGATCGAGTTCGTTGCGTCATTGTATAGTAACGATATGGTTCTACGACGCGGCCTCGCGCTTCTTCTGCTTTGCGCCCTCGCATCGCTGGCAGGGGCGCAGCATTCCGATACGGTATTTCCCCCCGAAGACCCTTTGCGCAGAGTAGTCAAGCCAATCCAAATCGGCATGGAAGCTTTTTCATCCAAAATGGAGGCGATAAAGGCCCTGGGCAGGGAGCCCCTGGGCCTGGTTCTTGCCGGCGGTTCCGCCAGAGCTTACGCCTACATCGGCATGCTGGAGGTCTTGGAGGAGCGGGGGATTTATCCCGACTTTATCGTTGCGAATTCCATGGGAGCCATCATCGGTCTCTTGTACGCCGCGGGCCTTTCCCCCGCCATGATCAGCGAACTCGTGACCACTGTTCCAATCGAAAAGTATTTCGATTTGGTTTTCCCTTTTAACGGCGGATTGATTAACGTGGACGCCTTCGAGGCGATAATGAAGGACCTGATAGGCGAGGTGGATATATCGGAACTTCCCATACCGGTAATCATCACCGCGGAAGACCTCAACACCCGCCGCAAGACCGAGATTGCCGCCGGGGACTTTAGCCGGGTGATGAGTTCCAGCTTCGCCATGCCGGCTATTTTCGAGCCGAAAGCCTTCGAGGATGCCTTAATGGTCGATGGCGGCTCCACGACCCTTGTCCCCATTGCGCAGGCGGTTCCCCATAGTTCTTTGCTCATCGTCGCGACGGCGTTGTATAACAGGCCCCTGTCCTATGGAAATCCGATAACGGTCCTTAATCGGGTGTTCGATATCGGCAAGACAAGGACGGGAATGGAGGATTTGCTTTCGGCATCTCCCTTCATAATCCGCAACGATGTGGAAGGCATTTCCTACATGGAGTTCTCCCGTCCTAAGGGAATTATCCTTCGGGGCAGAGAAAGCGCCGAATCGGCGATGGACGATCTTGTCCGCTGGCTTCCTCCCGAAGCCGTACAAAGCCGGATCTCCCCGGATTTGGAGGCGAAAAGGAAGCATTATAAAGAAACCTTGGCGCCTAAACTGGATGCCTATCGGAGGGGGGCCCTGCCGCGCTTGGATGCCAGCCTGCGCCTAAGCCCTTATTGGGGCCTTTTAAGGCCTATACAGCCGGCGTACGTGGGAATAGACATGTTGGGATTCGGAGGGCTGGGAATCAGACTCGCGGCGGGCGGCACCAGAGCCTTTCTCGGCGGACTTGTCGGCCTTGGCTCCGCCCAGAGCGGCAACTGGGCTGTTACCGCAGAGCTGCTGACCAATCCCTGGGATAGCCTGATATGGGGAAGCCAGCTACGTATGCTGGGAGACTTCGGCAACGACTTCCCTTATCTAAAGCCGGAGAGCCTGGGGCTTTCTTCGGGTCTTTGGTGGGAACTGGGGGAGGAGAATAAAAAACTAGAACCCTTTGTATCCACAAACCTTGAGTACGAATTGACATCAGGCAATTTGGGCTGGGAAACCGAGACAGGGCTGTCCGTTGCCGCCTTGTCCCTTGGCGGATCCTCTGGTGCGAAAGAAGGTATCGGCAACGCTTCGTCATATTATTCGCTCCGGGCCTCGGCTTTCGCTCAAGGCGGGGCCCTGCCCTTTGGCTGGGGCCCTTCGCTTGGATTAGGAGCCGGGCTTTCCATCGCGGATAGCGCTTGTCTGCGAAGCAAGGTGTCGGGGCGCTCTGCGCTCAATGGGGCGGGTATGGGAATAGGGCGCTGGGAATTATATAGAGGCAAGGCGCCGAATATTCTGGCGGCCTTTTCTTCCACGGCGTCCATAGAGCTTGCCTGGTATGCCAGGGCCCTGGAATTCGACGCGGGGGAGTTTCTTTTAGGTAATTCCGTCGAACTCGGACCCTACATCGATTTTCTTTGGTATACAAGCGACGGTTACCCCTCGTCGAGGACCGATTTTTTGCCTAAGGCATTTACCGCCGGACTTAGCCTTTCAGCCACCCTGCGCATCGCGGGGCTGAATCCTCTCGAGCTTTCGATTTTTGGGGGAGTAAGCGATCTGGGCGACTTTTCTTTTGGAATCAGGTCGGGACGACTCTTCCCCGCCGGATATTGAAGAGGAAATCCTAGAACTCGCCCGCCCCTGCCTCGCTCTTGCTCAGGGGGTTTTTGAAGCGCCAGAGCAGAAGGGCGACGAAGAGCAGGTTGATGGCGCTCGCCGCCGCGAAAAGATTCCACTTGGGATTCCCCGAGGCGACGGAACCCACGTAGGAGTGGAGCTTCACGCCGATGGTGTAGAGCCTGTCGTCGCCGAGGAACACCAGGGGCACCAAAAAACCGTTCCACGCGGAGATAAAGGCCGCCATCATCGCGGCGGCGAGCGCCGGCGCGCAGAGGGGCAGAAGAATGCGTCGCAGATACCCGAAGGCGCCCATGCCCTCCATGGCCGCGGCCTCCTCGTAGCTGGGCGGAAGCCGGTCCAGATAAGCTTTGAGGCTGAACACGGCGAAGGGCAGGGCGTGGAACAAATAGACGGTTATCACCGGGGTGTATCCGCCCAAAAGCCCCAAGATCCTGAAAACAATGAAAAGAGGAATGAGGGAGTGAATTCCTCCGGCCATTCCCAGGGCTTCCAGAAAGGCGAAAGCCCTGGCGCTCCGCGCCTTGCCCGCCCTGGAAAGCCAGAGGGCGGCGGGGAGCGAAAAGAGGGGGATCAAGAGCGCCGTGATGCCGGCCGCCAATAGGGTGTTCAGAAAATAGCCGAGAATCCCCTCTTCCGCCAGGACGGCGCGGTACGGCCGGATCGATAAAAAGCGGGGTACGAGGGCATCGACGAAAACAGCCGAGAGCTCCGAGAAGGATAACCACAAAAGAACATAGATCACCAGACCGGCGGATAGGGGGGCGGCGACTTGTGCCAGCAAACTTGCCCCCTTCCAGAGCAACTTCGGAATAAACCCAAACGGGGCGCGGCCTGCCGGGCCGATCCCGTCTCCGGATTCGCCGTGGCCGTTTGCCCCGATGCGACGATCAAGTTCGACCCGAACCCTGGACTCGCCCTGATCGCCGGTTTCGGCGCGGACGATACGCTTTTTGAACCGAAGCCACAGGAAAACCAGGAGGGTGACCAGAAGCCCCACCGCCACCGCGTAGGCCGAGGCGACGCCGTAGTCGTCCTGGTTTCTGAAAGCATCGTAGAGAAATATCTCCAGGGTCGTCGTGGCGCCCACGATATTTTTCCCGGTTATGCCTCCTAAAAAAGGAGGACCGCCGGCTGTCATCAGGAAGGGGACGGAGAATTCTTTGAAGGACTTAACAAAATCCAGGGCCCACATGAGCCCTATCGTGCCTTTGACCAGGGGGGCCTGAATGTTCCGGGCCAGGGCCCAGCCTTCGGCGCCGTCGATCCGCGCGGCTTCGAAGAAGCCCCTGTCCAGGCTTTTCATCGAACCATAGAGGGCCAGGACCACCAAGGGAACGCCCAGCCAAATATCGACCCCCAGGGCGGCGACGAATCCCGCCACCGGATCGGTGAGGAGATTTATCTCCCTCCCGAAGAGGGCGGAAAGCATGGATCTACCCCCGCTCCCGTGGATAATCATCCGCCAGATAGGTATGGAAATAAAGGAAGGAATCCCCCAGGGCACGAGAATGGCGGCATAGAACAGCTTGAAGGATCGGCGGGCTTTGAAAAGAGCGCAGGCGAGGACGAACCCTATGCCGACCGAGAGACCCGCCGATAAAAAGGCCCAGAGAAGGCTAATGCCCAGGGAGAGGAGGAACGCCCTGTCTTCCACCAGGGCTCGAAAGTTTTCCAAGCCCGCCCAGCTCCGCAAGCCCCAGATATCGTGGAAGACTGACCCGTACCCGGCGGCGGCGAAGGGAAGCAGGCCCGCCGCCAGGACTAAAAGAAAAAGGGGGATAAGGGAAAGCCAGTAAAGCCTTGAAGGGCCCAGAATCGGGGATTTCATATACGAAACTGAACACTTTTCGCTGAAAAGCAACCCCGATCGGCCTTCCTGACCATGCGCCGCTCCCTCGAAGCTAGAAAAGCAAGCGGATGGAGGATACCCGTTTCACATTCTTTATACCCTCGGGAACCCGGACGGCGTTTTTGTCCCAGACCAGCACCAGGGGGAACTCATCGGGTCCAAGGGAATCCGACTCCCTGTACATCGCCAGAATGATATCGTTGTTGTTGTCCAGGTCCCTCGAATCGAGCCTGATCGAGTAGCCGTCCTCGGCTATCACCTCCACTCCATAGCCTGCCCTGGCGGCCGCCGCGTCGTAGGCGAGGATGTCCGAACCCTGCTTGTGCGGGGCGTAGAGAGGATCGTCGGCGTAGGCCAGAAGGAGATGAAGCGGGAAGCCCTTATACTTAGCCTTGATATCCTTGCGTTCGAAGGCGACCTCCCGGCCGTGGCAGCTCACGCAGGACTGGACGGTGGAACGGTCGAGACTGCCGTCCTTCTTGCCCGAATAGCTCAGGGTGAAATCCTTGAAGCCTTCCTGCCGTACCACGATTTTCTTTATCATCTTGACCGAGGAATGGCCATCGATGTTGGGCGCCGTCGGTCCGACCTTTATCGTCCTTATGTAGCCAGGATCCTTGGGCAGATATTCCCCGTCCAGCTTGAAGGCGAGAAGCCATTTCCCGTCGGATTCGTCCAGGATGAGCGAGCCAGGATAGGTCATTTCGTAGCCGTCGGTGGCGACGAAGGTCACCGAGTCCTGGGCCGCGAGTTCCATATAGCGGCCCAGGAGGGCCGAGAGGGAAACGCCGCCGTATGCGTTCGTGTATTTTGTGCCGGCGCTGGTGGTGTAGCTGCCGGTGCCCTCGCCGTAGGCAGGGTCCTTTTCCAGTTCGGCGAGGCTCAAGGAAGCCTTCGTCCCGTTGATATCCAGTTCCAGGGTAAAGGTTTCGGCTTCGGCGGAGGCCGGACCGGGCGCCAGGCTCGTGGAGATGGAAACCACATCCTTGACCCAGAGGTTCTTGGGCGCATCGCCGACGATCATCGGTTTGGCCAGGTAATCCCCTGTCTCCATATCGGCCAGAATGAGCGTCTGAGGGCCTATGTCCTTGGTGGAAAAACTGACCGAATAGCCGTCGGCGGCGGTCAGAACGATATCGTAGCCTTTTGCCCAGAGATCCGCGTCGAAACTGAAGGGATGGGTAGCGTCGCTGCCGTCCACCATGGCCAGGACGGCGCCCAGGCTAAGGCCCGAGTACTCGACGGATATTCCTTTTTTGTCCACGGTCTTGCGCAGATACTCCCGCCCCGCCGATTTAAGTTTCTGATAGTATGCCTGGCTGAGCGTGTCCTTCCTTCGGCCTTCGAGGGCAACTTCCCAATCCGCCGCGACGGAAGCCCCGCTGGCCGCATCGGCGGCGCTTTCTGCCGAACCGCCTGCGGGCCCAGGAGAAAGGGTTGCCGGCTGAATCTGCGGGGTCTGCCCGCCTTGGGCATTTTCAGTCGCTCGGGTTTCGCCGGCGGTCAGGCTCTTTTTTTGGGAACTGCAACCCGCGGGAAAGAAGGCGAAAACCGCAAGCAGTAAACCACAGAGCGCGAGAATCGCAGGCGCTCGCCCGCTTTTTTTTGTATACATCCTCTACTCCTTTGCCCTTTATTTCATCCGCAGGTTGGCATCGATAAGGCGCCGTGCCTCCGCGAGCGCTTTATCGGGTTCCATTACTCCGGAGAAAATGAAGCGAAGCATTTTCCACATGATGTTCTTGTACGTGGCGTAGCCCGGACCCGGAGGGATGACCAGCCCGATCTCGGCGCTCCGCGAAAGCTGCCTATGGTAACGATTGCTCCCCCTGGCGGCTTCCCAGGCCTTTTCGTTGGCCGGTATCTTGGATAGGGCGGCGGCGAAGCGTTGCTGCGCGCCGATACCGCTCAGATGCTCGAGCAATCGCTGGGCGCTCACCGGCGACCGGGAGGAACGGCTCATGGCGAAACCCTTGAAATCCAGCAAGGGAGCCACCGGGCGACCGGTGGACACCACCCGGGGGTAGGGAGCGACGGCGAAGGGCAGGCCTATGCGCTCGAACTCGGGAATGGAGTAGGAACCGCTTAAGATCATCCCGATCTCGCCGGATGCGAACCGTGCCATCATGGCGTCCCGTTCCAGGGCTGCGATCCGGCCCGACTTGATCATGTCGAGCATCCAGGCGAGAGCCCTTTTGGTTCCCGGATCGTCGGGGCGGACGCCCCCGTCGGGGTCGCTAATGCTCGCCTTGCCGAAGCCCGAGGCGAAGGAGAGCAGCCAATAGGCCGAATACAGATTCCATGATAGGGGCGTCCGCCCCTTGGCCGCCACCGAGTCGGCTATCCGCTCCAGATCGTCCAGGGTCCAATCGTCGCGGGGGGCTTCGGGAACGAGCCTTGTATTATAGAATACGAGCTGGCTGTCGAAGTAAAAGGGAAGGGCCCAGAGTCTTTCATCGATCCGAAAGGCCTCCTTGCCCTTGGCCGAAAGTTCGCCTGTCTCGATTCTGTCCAGGGGTTGCAAGGCCTGGGCGCTCAAAAAATCCGCGAGATTGTCCGATTGAATCATGACCAGATCCGGCGGCCGGCCCCCGCCTCTGAGCGTCGTCAGGTACTTCGCCCTGGTATCGGGGACGTCCACAGCCCTGATTTTGGCTCCGCTGAGCATGGACCAACGTTCCAACTCGGTCTTGAGTTCCGGTACCCCTTCCCAGGAGAGCCAGACCTCGAGTTCCCCTTCTTCCGCCCTGTCCCCGTGGATGGAAAGTGAGCGCAGATCTTTATGGCGAGTACCATCGGCGTAAAAATCCCAGGTCCCCTTTTCGGATGGAATGAGAAAAAAACCTTTCAGCCTTTCGGCAAGCGTTTCATCTTGCCACAGCCTCGTGGTTTTCCCATGGAGACATTCGAGCTTCCATGCGTCGATGAGGGGCGGCAGGAGTTCCGAAAGAGCGAGACCCTGTTCATACCCCAGGTCGGTGGGAACCAGGTAGCATAATCCGCGAAGCGTGACTTCATCAGGCAAGGAACGAAACGTGCCGTTGAGGTTGAGCTCGAAGGCCGACAGGGATGAAATGCCTGCGAGGGCCATGGCTATGACGAGAAATACCGCCCCGAACCGAAATGGTCCGGGCGTCCGGCGATCCATGCTTCCCCCTTTTCAAACACGGAAGGCTGCGCCGTTTTCAGCGCAACCCAATGGCGCTCGACCGTGGACCTGGGCCGAAAGATGCCCCCTTCCCCGCGGCCTTTAGGATCGAACGCTCGGTGGAATTTAAAGACATACTACGCCAGCTTTATCGGACAGTCAAGAAAAGCTGTAGTGAGGGTCCCAAACGCGCCCGGGCTGAGCGGATTAGGTGTTGCAGAGTCTATTAAATAGGGTTATGATCAAAACGATCGCATTTAAAACTTTCTACAAATATTCATCACAAGGAGAAAAACATGAAGAAAGCGATTGCGGTACTGCTACTCCTGGCCGTGGTAAGCTTCGGTGTCTATGCCCAGGGCAAGACCAACATGGACAAAGGTGACTTCGCGGCCAGTATCGGTCTCAATTTCGGCTGGGGCTTCGGCGTGGGCGGCGGGGTCGAGATGATTCTCGCCCGGTGGGACATCGCCGACACGATTCCCATCACCTTCGGCGTGGCGGGCAAAGCCGGCTTAAGCTTAACGCCTTGGTTCGAGACCACCATCGCGGCGCTTGGGACCGCCCACTTCGGTCTGGCTACCTTCACCGAGCTTCCCGAATGGGCACGGAAATTCGATTGGTACACGGCTCTCGGGCTCGGGCTCGGGCTCGGCGGCGGTACCGGCTTGGGCATAGGAATTGCGACCGGAGGCGGCGTGAGCTATCACTTCAATTCCCGCGTCGCGCTCATTGCCGAGTCCATCTGGGCCGCCCATTTCAATAGGTATTCCTACGGCTTCTCGACCATCGGCGTCCAGTTCAAGCTGTAAAGATCAGCCGACGGCGACCTGAAAAGGGTTTTTCTGCGCCCTTCCCCCTTGGGGGAGGGGCTTTTTTCTCTTCGTCTTTTGGACAATTGACGCTTGACAGAAGCTATCGCCCCAGGCTACAGTGCGCTCCAAGGAAATACCGATGAGAAATATTAAAGATTCCTTATGTTTCATGCGCAGCGGCCTAAAGAGGCCGCGTTCTATCGTCCTTTAAACCCCCTCAATTCAACAACCATCCAAACACGATCCGCCCTCAACCCCGAAGCCGCGGTTGCGGCGATCACGTTGCGTTCGCTGAATAAGCGTTTCGGTTCCCATGTGATCCTCCGGGACGTGTCGCTCTCGGTTCCTTCGGGAACGATATTCGGCATAATCGGGCGGAGCGGGGCGGGCAAGACAACCTTGATTCGAATCGCCTCCTTGCTCGAAAAGGCCGATTCGGGCGAGCTGTTCTATGGCGGAGAAGCTGTTTCCGGAGCCCGGGGACAGGCCTTGCTGGATGCCCGGCGCAAGGCCGGATTCGTGTTTCAAAACTTCAACCTTTTCGCTTCCAGGACTGTATTCGGCAACGTCGCCTTTCCCTTGGAAGCGGCGGGCTGGGCAAAGCCACGCATCGAGGAGAGGGTCGGGGAGCTGCTCGAACTGGTGGGCCTGGCCGATAAGACCGGCAGGCCGGCCAACAGGCTCTCCGGCGGAGAACGACAGCGGGTGGCCATCGCCCGAGCTCTGGCCAACCATCCCAAGATTCTTTTCTGCGATGAGGCCACCAGCGCCCTCGATCCTGAGACGACCCGCTCGATCCTGGATCTGATCCAGTCCTTGAGCCGCCGTTTCGGGCTCACGGTGCTCATGGTAACCCATCAGATGGAGGTGGTGCGGCGGATCTGCGACGATGTCGCCATACTTTCCGCCGGCTCCATTGTCGAGAGCGGCTCGGTGGCTTCGGTCTTCGCCAATCCGCGCAGCGAGATGGGGCGCCGTATCGTCGGGGAGGTGAGCCATGGCTGAAGTCATCGCTCTTGTCGCCCGACCTTTCTGGGAAACACTGCTGATGGTCTTTTCCTCAACGGCGATCGCCGGCCTTCTCGGCGGATCGCTGGGCCTGGGGCTCCACTATATGGCCAACGACAGACTCTCCGGACACGCCGCCCAGCTGGCGATCGTGAAAAAGGTGGCCGATCGGCTGATCAATACCCTGCGATCCTTTCCTTTCATCATCCTTATGGTCCTGGTGCTCCCTCTTTCCCGTCTTATCGTGGGAACCAGCCTGGGGACCGTCGCGGCCATCGTGCCGCTTTCGGTGGCGGCCAGTCCCTTCGTGGCCCGGATAGTCGAGGCTTCCCTTTCGGAAATAGATCCGGGGGTTCTCGACGCGGCGATATCCTCGGGAGCCTCGAAGCGGAGGATACTCTTCGCCATCCTCATACCCGAGGCGCTGCCTTCCCTGGTTTCGGGGCTTACCCTCACGATGATCACCCTGGTGGGCTATTCCGCCATGGCCGGGGTGATCGGCGGGGGAGGTTTGGGGGATCTGGCCATCCGGTACGGTTATCAGCGGTTTAGAACCGATATCATGATATCAGCTGTCCTTGTCATTATCGCCCTCGTGGAAGGCATTCAGCTCTGCGGCAACGCGATAACCAGGGGTATCCGGGCGCGCCGCTAAGGCGCCGACGTCCTGGCGGCGCGCAGGTCGCGGCCTGTTGCTTCGAGGCATCCGGCCGCGACCAAGCCCGCTTTAACACAGCGAAAGTTCCGAAGGCCCGATTTTCCAAACTTCGCCCAATGCCCCCGTCAGGCGGCATAACTCACCAAAGGAGGTTCTTTATGAACCGCAGTAAAAGAGTAGTATTCTTCGCGACCCTGGCCCTCATTCTGGCCATGACGCCGGCGGGCCTCTTCGCCCAAGCCGCCCAAGGACAGCAGAAACCGGTGGTACTCAAGGTGGGCGCGACCCCCATTCCCCACGGCGACTTGCTGAACCTCGTCAAGGACGATCTTTTGGCCAAGGGGATCAAGCTCGAAATCGTGGAACTCACCGACTATGTCACGCCCAACATCCTTCTCGCCGATAAACAGTTGGACGCCAATTTTTTCCAACACACGCCCTATTTGGTCAACTTCGCGGCCGAGCGCAAGCTCTCCCTGGAGCCAGCCGGAGATGTCTTCGTGGCCCCCCTGGGCCTGTATTCCCGAAAGTATAAGAAGCTCGAAGACCTGCCCCAGGGCGCCGTGATAGCGATCCCCAACGATCCCACCAACGAGGCTCGGGCCCTGATCCTCTTCGAGAGCCGGGGCTTGCTCAAACTCGACCCCAAGGCGGGGCTCAAGGCGACCATTCGCGATATCGTGGAAAATCCCAAGAAATTCCAATTCAAGGAAATAGAAGCGCCCCAGCTCCCCCGCACCCTGGACGACGCGGCGGCTTCGGTCATCAACGGTAGTTTCGCCTCCCAGGCCGGTTTCGTGCCCGCCAGAGACAACCTGATGATCGAGGGCGTTGGCTCCCCCTATGCCAATATCGTGGCCGTCCGAAAAGGCGACGCAAAGGACTGGAGAGTCGTCGCACTGGTGGCCGCGTTGCAGACCGAAAAGGTCAAGAACTTCCTGGACAGCAACTATAAGGGCAGTTTTGTCCCGGCGTTCTGAGTTTCGGGAAGCTCGTCCCAGTACTTTTTAGGCATATGGCTCGCCTGGAGCCGGAGGTTGCGCCTCGGCTCCAGGGCTGTGCTTTTGAAATACCGAAGCCAGCCTTCGCGAATTTCCCATTCCCGTCCCGATAGGGGGAGGGAGATTCCCCCCCCGCCTTCTTCCCGAATACTAAAGCCCTGGACGAGCCGCCAGGGCTTCCCCGGTTGGTGCAGGATGGCGGCGGATCGTCCGGGATCGTGGATGATAAAGCGCATAATCCTGAACCGGTTCGAAAAATGCTCTCCGATAAAGGGAAGAATATCGCAGTTCGGCTTGATGGCGGCGTACCAGCTTGAATCCGCCAATTCCCTGAAGCGCAAAAGTCCGCAGAACTTATGCGCCTCGCCCAGGGTGCGACGGCTCGCGGCCAGCACTTCGGCGATATCTTTGTCGCCCAGGTCTTCCAGGGCCCGGGGTCCTTCGCCCAGAATTCTGGCGATTCCCCGAAAGAGAGCCCCGTCCTTGTCCCTGCGATCCGAGCAAAAGGCGGCGAAGCAGGTTTGGGCCGCCGGAGCGCTTACCCGTCGCAGGCGATTCCAGAATTCCCGGGCCCTCGCCCTATCCGTATCGACGAGCTGCGCTTCATCGAATAAACCCTCCGATCCCTCCAGGGATCTAATCGGCGGGAGAGTCCCTCCCCCCGGGCTGCGGCGGAGAGATTCGTCCACGGCGCAGAGAAAGCCGGCAAAACCCCGGCGGTACGTTATTTCGGTGTTCATCGGGCCTCCTCCCAGGGCAGTTCGGGCTGTTGGGGCTCATCCGGCCTGAAGGCTGGATCCAAGAGGATTTTCTTCAACAGTTCCGGCTTTTCGATTCGACCCAAGGAGAGATCCTGGCTGACGAGGCGCCCTTTGAGGGTGAGAAACCAGCAAGCCCTGCGCATGACGATGCCGAGCCTGTGGAGGGATTGGGCGTCGAGGGAGGAATGTCGCCTGGCCTTGATAATGCGCTGCGCCGATTTGGGACCTATGCCGGGCACCCTGAGGAGTTCTTCGTAGGTGGCGGTACAGAGTTCCAGGGGGAAACGGTGGAGGTTTCGCAGGGCCCAGTCGCTTTTGGGATCGATGCGGAGATCCAAAAAAGGATGGGTGGAATCGAGGATTTCCGATGCGGAGAAGCCGTAGAAACGGAAAAGCCAGTCGGCCTGGTAAAGCCTATGTTCCCGGGCCAAAGGCGGCGCCGAAATCTGCGGCACCCGGGGATCCGAACCGGTTGGAATGAAGGCGGAATAGTATACCCGACGAACATCGTAGCCATGGTAGAGGTTTTCCGCCAGGCTGAGTATGACGGCGTCGGATTCCGGGCTGGCGCCGACGATGAGCTGGGTAGTCTGTCCGGCGGGGATGATCTCCGCCCGGGGATTGTGCCGTCTGCGCCGGGCGGCAAACGATAGGGGGACTTCGGGGAGAACTTGCCTTGAATTGGGGCTGCTCGTGGGGGGATACGCCGGGGCGCTCTCCCGGCTCCCTTTCGGCGTTGCCGGGACAAGGGCGCCGGAGAGGGGACCTTGGGCAGCAGAGTCTTCCTTTGGGGGTTCCAATGTCAGGGGGGCGACGGAGAGCGGGATGGAGGCAGGGTAGCCCGAAGCCTGGGCCAAGAACCGCATGGGCCCGAAAATAGCCCGGGGACTTTTATCCGGGGCTATCCGCGAAAGACTCATGGCGCTGGGAAGTTCGATGTTCACCGAGACCCGGTCAGCCCAACGCGCCGCCTCAAGCACCAGGGCCTCCGAGGAGCCGGGAATGATTTTGAGGTGGATGTAGCCATTGAATCCTTCCTTGGTCCGCAGACGGCGGGCGACGCTGACCAGTCGCTCCATGGTGGAATCCGGGCAGCCGAAAACGCCGGAGGAAAGGAAGGCTCCCTCGATGTAGTTGCGACGGTAGAAATCGACAATGAGCCGCGACAGTTCCTCCGGCTCGAAGGAAGCCCTGGGCAGGTCGTTGGATCGGCGGTTAACGCAATAGGCGCAGTCGTAAGCGCAGACGTTGGTGAGCAGTACCTTTAAAAGGGATATGCATCGGCCGTCGGAAGACCAGGAATGGCAAATTCCCCCCACCGAGGCCGAGCCCAGGCCTCCCGGAGCGCTGGCTCGGGCGCTGCCCGAACTGGAGCAGGAAGCGTCGTATTTGGCCGCGTCGGCGAGAATTTCGATCTTTCCCTTAACATCCATATACTATACAAAAGTATAGTATATGGATGCGCGCCCTGTCAACGAAAAAACTCAATCCGCCGCTGAAAATCCGGCCTAAAGAAAGAGCGGGGCAAGCCGAATGAAATGATCCTTGAGAGCGGGGCTGCTATTGTCCGCGATTTCGGTAACGATGTCTTCCCGACGCACCCGCCCCTGTTCCTTGCGCAACAATAGTTCCTTGAATCCCGCGTCCAGGACGAGAAAACTTGGTTTATCCGACGCCGGATCCCAGGGCTCCCAATGGATTCTTCCTACCCGGCTGGGGTCGATGCCGTGGTTTGGATCGCCTGTCCAGGCGAAGGCGGCCAGGTATTCGCCGATGGCGGACTGTAAAGCCTGCCTCCCGTTTTTATTGGCCTTTGTATAGATGCGAAGGGGGAATCCCGAGCCGAAAAGCCCGTCGGTCTGCAGGAAGAAGGGAATTTCCATGGCATGGCAAGCTCCCAGTCTTCGGCTGGCTATGCCGCCCATGACGCTTTCTTCCTCCTCGTCCGGGGCACCCCAGTCAAAACGATAGAGATAGACCTTTCCGGCGGGCGGGGCATCCCCGGCGGCGGGATTTCTCCCGTAAGCGTCGGCGACACCGTCCGCTCCCTCGGCCTTCCAGAGCAGGCTGCTCAGCTCGACCAGCCGCTGGTAGTGGGGATTGCGGGGATTCATGGCCAATTGAAGGAACAGCTTGGTTTCTTCCCGATTCGTTCCAATTAAGATAGGGACATTAGCCCGCCGCCGGGGATCGGCCAGGGCTTCGAAGCCGTCCGAGGGCAGCACGTGACCATCGAAAATCGGAGAGGGAATGGATAGGATTTCCTTCCCCGCGGGTTTGCTGAGACGGAGCAGTTCCCCCGCCGAGGCCGAACGCAGCCACCGGGCCAGTTCCTGATCGCTCTGCGCGGCCAACAGCCTGGAAGCTTCCTCGATGGTTTCGGCTTTGCTTTGTCGCAGCGCGAGCCGTATGCCGAAATTGACCGCGTAGGCCTGGGGGCTTACCGCCGGACCATGGGTATATCCGCTCTCGATCACGGCCCTGTGGAAAAGGCCTTTCGCTTTCGGAGCGATAAGAAGGCTGAGCACGTTGAGCGCTCCCGCCGATTCGCCGGCGACGGTTACGTTGCCGGGATCGCCGCCGAAGGAGCCGATGTTTTCCCGCACCCATTCCAGGGCGGCGATTATATCCAGAGTTCCATAGTTGCCCGAGTCGCTCTCTGGGTCCTCTTTGGTTTTCAACGCGGGGTGGGAAAACCAACCGAAGAGGTCCAGGCGGTAGTTGATGGATACGAAGATGAGATTCGCCTTGGATGCCAGGGAATGACCATAGTATCCCTTGCTTTCGTTGGCCGCCCCCGAGGTATTCGCGCCCCCATGAACCCAGACATAGACCGGCAGGGATTTTTCCCGGCCTGCGGGTCGCCAGACATTGAGATAGAGACTATCCTCCGATCCGATTATCGTCCCGGTCCAAAAGGAGCGCTGGGCGGATTTGGGGCCGAATCGGTTCGCCTGCCGTATGCCCTGCCAGGGCTCCGGCTTTTCCGGCGCCTTCCAGCGACGTTCCCCTACCGGAGGGGCGGCATAGGGAATTCCCAGCCAGGTAATGGTTCCGTCCCTGTCTTCCATGCCTTGAATGAGCCCGTAGCGGGTTCCCACCAAGGTATCGCCCTGCCATTCGGCGGGGCTGAAGAAAACCTCAGAAGGTTCCGGAGGAAGGGTGGCGCAGGATATGAAGAATAACGCGATTGCCGCGGCGAGGAGGAATAACGGAAGTTTATTATTATTTTTTTCCATTATAAAAATATACTGTGATACTATTTGTGCCGGCAACGAAAGAATGAACGTTGACGATCGCGGTCTCCTAAACTACACTGATCTTCCGTTTATCGGCGATTCAATCCGAAAAAAGACGAGGATTCCATGCGCGAGCTACAACGTTGCCCCTGGTGCGGCGCGGACCCCATGTATCTCCGGTATCACGATGAAGAATGGGGGACCCCCCTTCACGACGAACAACGTCATTTCGAGTTCCTGTTGCTGGAGACAATGCAGGCCGGTCTTTCCTGGCGTTGCATCCTGGGAAAACGCGAGGCTTTCCGACAGGCCTTCGACGGTTTCGATGTCGCGAAGGTGGCCGCGTATACGGAGATAAAGATCGAATCGCTGCTGCGGAATCCGGGTATAATCCGAAACAGAAGGAAAATCGAAGGGGCGGTGAAAAACGCCAGGGCTTTTATGCGCACGGCGGAGGAATTCGGCAGTTTCGACGCCTATATATGGTCCTGGACCCAGGGGAAGCCCCTGGTGAATCACTGGCGAAGCATGGCCCAGGTTCCCAGCCTTTCCCCTCTTTCGGACGCCGTCGCGGCGGATATGAAGAAGCGGGGCTTTTCCTATGTGGGCAGCACGACGATCTACGCCCATCTCCAGGCCATCGGTGTTATAAACGACCATCTGAAAAGCTGCTACCGCTGGAAGGAGCTGAGCCAGCCATGAATATACTCGAAACCATAAGCCAGCGCCGTTCGGTCAGAAGCTTTTCCTCGACGATCATGGATAGGCGGGAGATGGAAAGCGTTCGGGGAATCCTCGAACGCGCCGCTTCCGAGCCAGGCCCTTTCGGCGCGAGAATTCGCTGTAAGCTTCATGTGGATACCGTCGGTTCGGGCGAGGCCAGGCTGGGTACCTACGGCCTGATATCGGGCGCTTCCGCCTTTGTTCTGCCCATTCTCGCCCCCGCGCCTGGGGCCATGGAGGATTTAGGCTGGGTTGTCGAAAAGGCTGTCATCGATCTATGGGCGGCAGGTTGGGCCAGTTGCTGGATCGGCGGCGTTTTTTCAAGGACGAAGGCCGCGGGCCTGGCGGGAGCCTCGGGGGAAGAATACGTTCCCATCGTCGTCGCCCTGGGCAAGGAGGCGGAACGCAGAAGCTTTATGGATAAGCTTATCGCCCGAGCCTCCCGCTCCAGGCAGCGAAGAGCCCTGGCGGAGCTATGCTTTTTGCCCGACGGGTCTGCCCTGAACGGCGATGCCCTGGCTTCTCCCTGGAATATAGTGCTGGAAGCGCTGCGCGTTGCTCCTTCGGCATCCAACAAGCAGCCCTGGCGGCTTGTCTGGGACCCCCTGGCGCTGCGCTGGATGCTCTTTCTGGACGAGGACAGGTTCTATAACAACAGTCTCGGGAATACCCATTTGCAGAATATAGACATGGGCATAGCGATGTACCATTTCGCCGCCGCCGCGGGCTGCGCCGGTCTCAAAGGTTCCTGGACTCCCCTGGTCGAAAGGGAAGGTTTTTTCGCGGAAGCCGGAGGGGAAGGCGTGAAGAGTATGATCGATATGGGAAGAAAGAAGGGTTGGGAGCCGATCGCGATGTGGCGCTGAAGTATAGCGCCGAAGCCGAAAACGAGGAAAGATTTGCTTATTCTTGGCCTATTTGCTATATTAAAAAGGTAGAATTTAATATGTACAGGGTATAAACCCGGTTTAGCATGAATCAGGAGGATTTTATGATTTCCAAGAAAATGACGGATCGGATCAATCTTCAAATCAATCGCGAAATGTATTCGGCCTTTCTGTATCTGGCCATGGCCGCGGCCATGAAAGAAAAGGGCTACGCCGGCATCAGCAAGTGGCTCACCGTTCAGTATCACGAGGAAATGTTCCACGCCATGAAGTTTGTCAAATACCTGGAAGAGCAGGGCGCGGCGGCGAAATACGAGCAGATCGACAAACCCAGTTTCAAGGACGGAAGCGTAAAAGAATATTTCGAACAGGTGCTCAAGCACGAGCAGTTCGTCACCTCCAGCATCCGCGAGATGGTGGAGCTGGCGAGGGCGGAAAAAGATTACGCCACCGAGAATCTGCTTCAGTGGTATATCGATGAGCAGGTGGAGGAGGAAGCCAACGACAACGAGATCTTGCAGACCATCGATCTCATGGGAAACAGCGCCCACGGCCTCTATATGCTGAATATCCAGCTCGGAAAGCGCGAAAACGAAGCAACCCTGGATTTCACCGCTCTTTAATCTTTAGGCTTTGCGAGCCCGGGGTTATCGCCCCGGGCTTTTTTATTGCCTCAAATTACCGTATTCTTATCCAATGGCGCCGATTACATATCTAAGCACAAGAAAAAGCGCCGCCGGAACAGGCGGCGTGGGAATCGAAGAGGCGATAGCCCAGGGCATGCCCTCCGATGGCGGTCTCTTTGTCCCCGACAAACTCCCTGCCCTGCCGGCCAGGGTCTTTCATCCTGGAAAACTCGGTTATGCCGAACTCGCCTATCTTGTTCTGGAGCCCTTTTTCCCCGACTGGGGCCCGAAACTTCGCTCGATTCTCGAGACAGCCTATGGAAGCCTTTTCGACCACCCTGAAATAGCTCCCCTGAGGTCCCTCGGCACGGAAGGACCGGGCTTGTACCTGTTGGAACTGTTCCATGGCCCCACCTGCGCCTTCAAGGATATGGCCTTGAGTCTTTTGGGCGGTTTTTTGCGGGAGAGTCTGGACAGGCTGGGGTGGAAAGAACCGGTGCTTGTGCTCACCGCCACTTCCGGCGATACGGGATCGGCGGCCCTTGCCGGACTCTCCGGCGTGGAGGGCGTCCATACGGCGGTTTTCTACCCCAGCGAAGGGACCAGCGAAATACAGCGGCTGCAGATGATCTGCACCTCCAGCGAGCGGCGGTATGTGGCTGGTCTTGAGGGCGACTTCGACGACGCCCAGCGGGCCGTGAAAAGGGCCTTCACCCGGGCATCCGCGGGCGAAGGCCCCCTGGCAGGGCTCCGCCTTTCCTCCGCCAACTCTATCAACATCGGCAGGCTCCTGCCCCAGATCGTCTACTATGTGGCCGGCTGGAGACAGCTGCGGGCGGAGGGCCGGCTCGGCCCCGGCGACCTCATGCATGTGGCGGTGCCCACCGGAAATTTCGGGGATATTCTGGCCGCCAAATACGCCAAGGAGATGGGCCTTCCCATCGCCGGCCTGGTCTGCGCTTCCAATGCTAACAAAGTATTGGCGGATTTTTTCGCCACCGGCGTCTACGACAGAAGGCGGGAATTGGTAAAGACCGAAAGTCCTTCCATGGATATTCTCGTTTCCAGCAACCTCGAGCGGCTTCTGTACATGGCCGCCGGCGGCGATGGAAACCGGGTGGCTTCGCTCATGCGACAGTTGGCCGAGGATGGCGGTTTCGAGATATCGGAAGCTGAGCAGCACTACATGAAAGACTTCGCCGCCGGCTGGTGCAGCGACGCGGCGGCCAGGTCCATGATAGCCGAGGTCTGGAGGAGCGATTCCGTCCTCATCGATCCCCATACGGCGACGGGGCTGGAGGTGGCCACGCGCTTGGCCCAGTCCCTGCTTCCCGCAGCTCCCCTCCTGGTCGCCGCCACGGCCAGTCCTTTCAAATTTCCGAGGGCTTGTCTCGATGCTTTGGCGGCCGGGGCCGACGATGGGCCCGATGCCGCCCAAGCCGCCCAAACGGGAGATTCGAGTTCCGGGGATCTCGCCCTGGCCGAAACGCTCGCCAGGGTGACCGGCCAGGCATTGCCAAAGGCTATCGCCGGATTGAAGGGCAGGCCGGTGATCCACAGAGCGATGCTGGATCCTGGGGAGGTGGAAGCCGCCCTCGCCGGGTATGTCGCCCGTAGCCTGGGTGGAAAATCATGAAATTCAGGATCACCGTCCCCGCCACCAGCGCCAATATAGGGCCGGGCTTCGACGCCATGGGCCTGGCGCTCTCCCTATACAATCGCTTCGAAATAAATCAAGCCGACCGAACCAAAGTATTGGGCTGCGAGGAACAGTTCGCCGGGCCGGATAATTTGTTCCTCCAGGCTTTTCGTCACGCCGCGGGGCTTTTGGGCATAGGGGTTCCCGAAATCGAGCTTACCGTCGACGCGGAAATTCCCCTGGCCCGCGGCTTGGGTTCCAGCGCCGCCATGATCGTAGGGGGGGTCGCCGCGGCCTTCGTCGCGGCTGGAATGGGCGGCGAGGGCTTTGACGAGGATGAGAAGCGACGGATTTTCGAGATCGCGGCGGCGCTGGAAGGGCATCCCGACAACGCGGCCCCTGCGGTCTTCGGCGGATTCTGCAGCTCCATACTCAAGAACGAAGACTCGCCCCGGGCTTTCTACGCCCGTTGCTCCGTGGACCCCGGCTGGCGCTTCCATGCCCTCATTCCGCCCTTCGAGCTGTCGACGCGAAAAGCCCGGGCCGCCCTGCCCGATTCCATCCCCCGCCGCGACGCCGTCTTCAACCTCGGCAGGGCGGCCCTCCTGGCCCTGGCCTTTCAAACAAGGCGCCTCGACCTGGTTACCGCCGCCTGCGAGGACAAAATCCACCAGCCCTACCGGGCGCCCCTGATAGCCGGTTACGAGGAAATCACGCGCATGTGCGAAAAAACAGGGGCTCGGGCCGTCTGGCTTTCGGGCGCGGGCCCGACGATCATGGTTTTAAGCTCGGGCGGCGCAGGGACCAAGGAATTGTTCGCTGTCCTCAATAGGGAACTTGAATCCCGCCCCGAAGGCGCCTGGCGGCAGCTCGCGCTGCGGGCCGACGATACGGGGCTTAAAGTCGAGGTTTCCTGACGATCACCACGCAGCGCTCCTCCTCCAGAAAGGGAACCCAGACAGGCTGAATTTGCGCCTGGGCGAAGGGCGCCGCCAGCACCGGATCCACCGCCATTCCGGCAAGTTCGAGCTTGGCGTTGAACTGTTTTCCTTTATACGCGAACAGGGCGCCGCCGGGTTTCAGGGCTTTCCATATCGATTTGAAAAGCTTCAGCTCCGAAAAAGGCCTGAAGGCCCTGAAGAGAACGATGTCATGGGAACCGACGGCACGCTCGGCTTCGCCTTCGATTATTTCCACATTGTTCAAGGATAGAATAGTCTTTTGACTTTCGAGAAAGGTTGTGCGCTTTCCCATTCGCTCCACGAGCTTGAACTTGCGGGTCGGCATGATTACGCTCAAAGGAATCCCCGGCAGCCCGGCTCCCGTTCCGATATCGGTCAACGTCGAGCGTTCCGGCGATTTCGGCCCGTCGGGCCCCACGATACTTTCGCCCGCCTTTCCCGCGGCGTTGCCCGCCACCGCCTGATCGCACTCGATCAAAAGCTCCTCCAGCAGCCGCCATGGAGCCAGACTGTCCAAAATGTGCTTGATGATCAGATCCTGCCCGGCGGCGTTCACAAGCCCATAGGTGGGGTTCCAAACCTCGATCTCCCGGACATAGCGAAGCAGCGTTTCCAATACCTGGTCCCGCCCCTGGATTCCGAGCGTGGACAGGCCCCTTTCCAGGAGCGAAGGTGATTCATCCATATAACGAATTCTATATTCAAAATAATTGTTTTTCCACTCCCTCCATCCTGTTGACAAGGACCCCCATGGATGCGGATACTGAAATCCCATGAAGAAGCTGATATTTGTTACCGGCGGGGTCTGTTCTTCACTGGGAAAGGGTATCGCCGCATCCTCCCTCGGCGCCCTCATGGAAGCCCGCGGATTCAACGTCCGCATGGTTAAAATCGATCCCTACCTCAATGTCGACGCAGGTACCATGAGCCCCTATCAACACGGCGAAGTCTATGTCACCGACGACGGGGCGGAAACCGATCTGGATCTGGGCAACTACGGCCGCTTTACCAAGGCTCCCCTGTCCAGGATCAATTCCATCACCACGGGTCAGGTCTACAAAACCGTCATAGAACGGGAACGTGCCGGAGATTTCCTGGGTCGCACCGTCCAGGTGATTCCCCACATCACCGACGAAATCAAGCGACGGATCCTTCTGGTGGCGGACGAGGCCGAGGTGGATATAACCATAATCGAAGTCGGGGGCACCGTCGGCGACATGGAATCCGTCCCCTTCCTGGAGGCCGCCCGCCAGCTCATCCACGAATTCGGAAGACAGAACGCCATCTCCGTCCATGTCACCCTGGTGCCCGCGGTATCCGGCGGCGAAATAAAAACCAAGCCTACCCAACACGCTGTCAAGGAACTCCAGGAAATAGGTATTCAGCCCGATGTCCTGGTGCTCCGCTCGAAGGAAGCCCTGGGCATAGAACTGAGGAAGAAAATATCCTCCTTTACCAATGTGGAGCTGGAAGGGGTTATTTCCGGCTACGACGTCGCCGCGATCTACGAACTGCCGCTGGTGTATCACGCCCAGGGCATCGATAGCTTTATCCTGAAAAAAATGAACGTCGAAAGCAGGCATGCCGAGCTCGGCCCCTGGCAGGCGGTGGTTCAAAAGATCCGTCACCCCGCTTCCAAGGTTCGCATCGGGGTCGTCGGCAAGTACATGGAACTCCACGATGCCTATAAATCGGTGTGGGAAGCCCTGGCCCACGGAGGCATCGCCAACAACGCCCAGGTCGAGCTGGTGAAAATCGATTCGAGTTCCCTGGAGGCCGACCCTGACACGACCGGCAGCCCTGTGAACAAAAGATTGGAGGAAGCCTTTGCCGGAGTGGACGGCATACTGGTGCCGGGAGGCTTCGGTTCAAGGGGCATAGAAGGCATGGTGGAGGCGGCGCGCTACGCCCGGATAAAGGGCTTGCCCTATTTCGGCATCTGCCTGGGCATGCAGATAATGGTGATCGAATACGCCAGAAATGTCGCGCTCATGTCCGACGCCCATTCGGGCGAGTTTTCCAAAACCACGAAACACCCCGTCGTATCCCTCCTGGAGGAACAAATCGACGTGAAAGCCTACGGCGGAACCATGCGCCTGGGAGCCAGCGAGTCGAAAACCCGGGAAGGCAGCGCCATACGCAGGGCTTACGGGACCGAAAGCATTTTCGAGCGCCACAGACACCGTTACGAAGTCTCCAACGCCTTTAAAGACCGGCTCGAAGCCGCCGGACTCATCGTCGCGGCGACCACCCCCGACGGCTTTCTGGTGGAGGCCTGCGAATGGCCGAACCATCCCTGGGGCCTGGGCGTGCAGTTCCATCCCGAATTCAAGTCCCGCCCCACCCGGGCCCATCCGCTTTTCGCCGCCTTTATCGCGGCCTGCCGCAGGCCTTAGTCCGGGCAGAAACCATCGAAGGACCCTGGCGAATAGCTCGTATTGACAGGTTTTCAGGCTGATTCCATACTCGAACGACATGGGCTTCGCTAAAAGTTCCGGCGGGCCGCGGTTTTCTGCGACCGCGCTCCCGGCCGCGTTTTCGGCCACCTTTCCGGCGGCGCTCGTCGCCGCGTTTTTTGTCGCGCCCATTCTTTTTTCTTCCTGCTCTCCGGCTGAGGAAAGCGCCGCTCTTCTCCAGGGCGAGCTTCCCGAGGCGGTTTTTTATAACTACCGCAGGGAGGATATGGGCCCGAACGGCTTGAGCTTCGTGGCCCGGGCCGAGCGGGCGGAGTACTTCAAGGAAAAAGGGCTCCTGGTCGTCTACGGTTTGAGCTTCGAAGATATCGGCGAGGACGGCCGCACCGTCGTCGCTTCCGGCGAGGCCGGGGAGGCCTATTACTACGAGGATACCGGCGATGCGGAGGCAAAGGGTTCGGTGCGCATACGCTCGCTGGAAGAAAACGCGAGCTTCGAAACCGAAAGTTTGAAATACTTCGCGGCAACCGAAAGCCTGGAAGGCGGACCCAAGGATCTCGTGCTGGTACAAATCGGCGAAAAGCTCTTTCTCCAGGGCCGGGGCTTTTTCGCCGATATCCGGGAAAAGACCTTCGCCTTCAGGGCTGGAGTCGAAGGAATGATCCAGAACAAGGTTGTGCCGGATCGGACAAAGGAGTAGAGCGATGAATTCGTATAGAGCGGCCATGAAACCCCGGCGCCACTCCGTTGTGCGCGTCTCATCCCGTCGATTCCGTCCCGGGCTCTTTCTTTGGCTCCTCGTCCTCGCCCTTGGGATCCTGTCGCCCATCGCGCATCCCCTGGGCGCCCAGGAAACCCGGGCGGCGGGGGCCCAGGACCAGTCCGCCCAGGCCAAGGAAGGCTCGCCGATGGCGGGGACGGAAGAGGAGGTCCAAACGATCACCTTTTCCGCCGACCGGATGGAGAGCGTCATTGCCAAGGACAGGGAAAAGACCCTCCTCATCGGCGCCGCGGTGGTGAACACCGACTCCATGGAAATCAAAGCCGATTGGATCGAGCTCTCCGGCGAGGACTATAACAACATCATCTGCAAGGGTAACGTGATCGTGTACGACGAGTCCGAGGGCTTCCTGCTCAGGGCCGAAGCCCTGGAGTATGCCCGGGACAGCGAGATTGGCACGGCTGAAGCGGGGGTTGTCCTCGAGGACTCCAAGAACGATGTGTTGCTCAAGGCCGACTGGCTGCGATTCGACCAGGTCCAATCATTGGTGGACGCTCGGGTGGGCGTGCATATCCTCAAGGAAGACTTCGCGGTCAGGGCCGAGTTCGCTCTCTACAACCGGGTGGATGAAAGTCTGAGACTCTCCGGCTCTCCCGTCGCCGCCTCTGGCGCCGAGCGGGTCGAAGCCGATGCCATGTCGGGCAGAACCGATCTGGGGAGCATGGAATTTTCCGGACGCGTGAGCGGCACCATAAGTACCAAAAAAAAGGAAGGCAGCAGCCCTTGAGCGACTCCTTGCTGGAAGCGAAAGGCCTGCGCAAATCCTACGGTAAAAAGCTGGCCGTGGACGGGGTCGACTTCTCCATGGGCACCGGCGAGGTGGTCGGGCTTTTAGGACCGAACGGCGCGGGAAAGACAACGGTCTTTTACATGCTCGCCGGCTTTCTCAAACCCAGCGCGGGAACCGTGGAGCTGGACGGCATTGCCCTGAACGGGCTTCCCATGTACCGCCGCGCCAGGCTGGGAATTTCCTACCTTCCCCAGGAAGCTTCCATTTTCCGCAAACTCAGCGTCGAGAACAACATCATGGCGGTGCTGGAAGCCCAGGCGGGCATGGACGAGTCGGCCCGCCGGGCCAGGACGGCCGAACTCCTCCAGGAGTTCGGCATAAGCGCCATAGCCAAGCAGCCCGGCTATACCCTGTCGGGGGGAGAGCGCCGTCGCACCGAGATAGCCAGGGCTTTGGCCATACAGCCTAAATTTCTGTTGTTGGACGAACCCTTCACCGGCATAGACCCTATCGCCATACACGAGATAAAAAAAACCATCCAGAGGCTCAAGGAAGCGGGTATAGGAATTCTTCTCACCGATCATAACGTTCGGGATGCATTGGAGATTACCGATAGGTCCTATATCATCCACCTGGGGAAAATCGTGGTTTCCGGGGACCGGGAGTCGGTGCTGAACGACGAATCGGCCCGACGGCTCTACCTCGGCCAGGAATTCCGGATGTAGGTTTCTTTTTTTGCAATATGAAAATTTTCTTGACGCCGCCGGCGGAGTCGCATAGACTGCAAATCGCGGGGGAAGCCCCTTGGCCTTCCCGCGAAGCTTCTGAAGCCTGATTTGTGCTTTGGGATGTGTCCAATTTTTCAGGAGGCGTTTCGATGAAAAAGGCAATGCTGATTTTCCTCGCCCTCATGCTCGCCGCGAGTCTCGGTGCCCAGAACAAGGCCGGCTGGCCCGACCAGCTTAAGTTTATGGCTGGCCCCCCCGGAGGCAACTGGTTCGCCCTGGGCACGGCCCTTTCCGAGCTTTGGAGCAAGCAGGTGCTGCAGACCACCTCCTCCACCGGCGGCGGCGTGGCCAATATCCTCAACGCCGATCTCAAGAAGGGCGATTTCGGCTTCTCCGTGGTGTCCCTCGTGGGCGCCGCCCTCGCCTCCGAAGAGGATTTCGCCGGCAAGCAAATCAAGAACGCCGTGGTCATGGCCAATCTATATACCCAGTTCACCTACTACATCATCCGAAAGGACTTCGCGGACAAGCACGGGATCAAAAGCCTGGATGATCTGTTGGCCAAGGATATTCCCGTGCGTTTCGCCACCCTCAAGCCCGGCACCGCGTCGGAGTTCGTCATCAAGGCCATGTTCAAGAAAGGCTATAACACCGATTACGAAAAGCTCAAGAAAAAAGGCTGGACCTTCGAGTTCACCTCCTACGAGAACGGCGCCGACCTCATGGCGGACAACCATCTCGACCTCTTCGCCTTCTCGGTGGGAAAGGTGGCCAGCATCGTCATGAATATCGAAAGCTCCACCCCCATCTACATTCTGCCGGTGGGGCAAAAGGCCCTGGACGCCCTGGCCGGCGCCTACGGCACCACCACCTTCACCGTGGAGCCCGGCGTGTACAAGAGCGTCAAGGAACCGGTCAGGACCATCGGGGACTTTAACTGCATCGTGGTCCGCAAAGACCTGCCGGAGGACCTGGTCTACGAACTCAACAAGGCCATGTGGGAAGGCCGGGCCGGCATTACCGCCGCGGTTAAGGATTTCGGCGAACTCAGCATCAAGGACGCGCTGCCGGCCAACCTGCCCGTGCATCCGGGTTCGCTCAAATTCTGGAAGAGCGTGAAATAACTTACCCCGGGTGAGATTTCGGTCCCGCAGGGAAGGAGGGGGGCTGGCGGCCCGCCTCCTTCCCCTTTTCCTACCTTAAGTTCGGAGTCCCCATGAGAAAACTTACCGGCGTACCCAAGAAGATTCTCTATGTGTACATAGTTCTGATAGGTCTTTTTCATATCTACACATCGGTGTTCGGCAATTTCGAGGCCTATCTCCAGAGATCCCTTCACTTGAGCATGGTCCTGCCCCTGGCCTACCTTCTCTGGCCGGCGGGCAAGAAGGCCTCCAAGGATAAGGTGCCCTGGTATGATTTCGTTCTCGCCCTTGTTTGCTTCGCCCCCGGGGCGTATATCGTAGCCAATTATTGGGCTATTACCACCAGGATAGTCCAGATCGACCCGGTGACGAATGCCCAGCTCGCCCTGGGGATTCTCCTGGTTCTCTTGCTCCTGGAAGGCTCCAGGCGTGTCGTTGGCCTGCCCATCACGATCATCGGCCTTGTGGCCATCCTCTATATGCTTTTCGGCGACAAAATCGGCGGCCTTTTCCAGGGTATTTCCTTTAGCCTGCCCGAAGTGATCGAGCAATCGTTCCTCACCGATGAGGGTATTTTTTCCTCCCCCCTTGGGGTATCCGCCACCTATGTCATGGTATTCCTCATCTTCGGCGGCTTTTTGGAGAAAACCGGGGTCGGGGCGTACTTCATGGACCTGGCCCAGGCTTTCACCGGCACGCAGGCCGGGGGGCCGGCCCTCATCGCGGTGACATCCTCCTGCTTCTTCGGCTCCATCTCCGGCTCGGCGGTGGCCAACGTCTACAGCACCGGTTCCTTCACGATCCCTCTCATGAAAAAAATCGGGTATCCGGCCCATTTCGCCGGAGCCGTCGAAGCGGTGGCGTCCACGGGCGGCCAGATAATGCCCCCCGTCATGGGCGCCGGGGCCTTCCTCATGGCTTCCTTCCTCGGCTTGCCTTACCGGAAGATAATGATAGCGGCCCTCCTGCCGGCCATCATGTACTACGGCGCCGTATTTTTAATGGTCAGGCTGGCGGCCCACAAAAACAGGCTCAAGGGCTTGGACGCCAAGGACCTGCCCTCTAAAAAGGCGGTGCTCAAGAGGTTGTACATGATCACCCCCCTCGCGGGCGTGGTGTACTACCTCCTCACCGGCTCCACTCCCATGAAGGCTGCGATCATGGGGATCGTTCTTTGCTGGATCACCGCTTTCTTCGTCCCCGCGAAGGAGCGTGAAAAGAAAAGGAAGCTCTCCTATGCGGCGGGCACCGCGGTGGCGCTGGGGTTTCTCGTCCTCTCCTTCGCGCCGGCGGTCGGCGAACGAGTGTCCGATTCCCCTGCGGCCATTGCTGTCATCGCCGCGCTCGCCCTGGTTTCGGTCTTCTTGAACGCCGGCATGGATTTGAAAGACATTATCGACGCGATCTACCAGGGGGCCAAGGATATTCCCCTCATCGCCATAGCCTGCGCCACCGCGGGTATAGTGCTGGGAGCCGTCGCCCTGACCGGCATAGGCGGCAAGCTGGTGGGATTCGTTCTCTCCTTCGCCAAGGATATACCCATCCTGGGATTGATCCTCATCATGGTCATTTCCATTTTCCTCGGCATGGGCCTGCCTACCACCGGGGCCTACATTCTCGCGGCGGCCCTGGGCGCCCCCATCCTGGTCAAGATGGGCTTTTCGCCCCTGGCTTCCCACATGTTCGTCTTCTATTTCGCCGTCATTTCGAATATCACGCCCCCCGTGGCCCTGGCCTGTTTCGCGGCCAGCTCCATATCGGGGGCCAATCCGAACAAAATAGGTTTCCAGGCCATGCGTCTGGGCTTTCTGGCCTTTGTCGTACCCTTCGCCTTCTGCTACGATCCCGGCCTTCTCATGGAAGGAGGATTGGCGGCCAACCTCTGGGCTGTCGCCTCGGGCGCCATAGCCATATTCTCCTTTGGCTATTTCTGGATGGGGTATATTACAAGGCCCATTCCCCTGTGGCTGAGAGCCGTGCTCCTGGCGGCGGGCGTATACTCCCTCTTCCCGGGAACCCTGCCGGTGTTTTTAAGCGGCGCGGCCGTGATAGGCGCTTACGCGTTCTCCAGGCTTAAGGGGGCTTAAACAGGTCTCCGGCGCCGCGGGGTAGGGAGCGACCGGGTCCTGGCCCAGATGATATTGAAATAAAGATTGACGATGGTTTCGCAGCATGGTACATTTAGTGTTGCCCGTACGGGCTGCCCACCATTTTTCTAAACGGAAGACAAATGCGGTATTTTGACACTCATGCCCACATCGGGCTTATATACGATGACCCGATCGAACAACTCCTTGTTTGCCAGCAGGCAAAGCAGGCCGGCGTCGGACGGATCATCAGCATCTGCAACAGCCTCGTCGATTTCAAACAGGTGTACGAAAACCTAAAACCCGCGGAGCATGTCTTCCATGCCGTTGGCGTTTCGCCTTCGGAGGTGGCCAATCCCGGCAGGGACTGGCAGTCCACGATCGAGGAGGCGGTAAAGCTGCCCCGGGTCATCGCCCTGGGCGAGATAGGCCTGGACTATTTCCATAAATACGGCGACAGGCGGAGCCAGATCGAACTCTTCATCGAGCAACTCGAGATAGCCACCAGGCTGGATTTGCCGGTTATCATCCATAACCGCGAGGCGGGCAAGGATGTGCTGGAGGTGCTGCGGGACCGCATTCCGCCCTCGGGGGCGGTGCTCCACTGCTATTCCGAAAACGCCGAGTACGCCGACAGGGTGCTTTCGGCGGGCTTGAACGTATACTTTTCCTTCGCGGGCAATCTCACCTATCGTAACGCCCGCAATCTGCACGAAACGGTGTCCATGCTCCCCTACGACAGAATCCTGGTGGAAAGCGAAGCCCCCTTCATGGTCCCCGCGGAGTACAGGGGCAAGCGAAACAAGCCCGAATACCTGCCATCGACAGCCTGGTTCCTCTCGGAGATTCTCCAGATGGATCCGGAGGAGGCCGCCGAGATGACCTATCAGAATGCTTGCAGGTTCTTCAAGCTCGAACCCTGAGTTCTCCGGCCCTTTATTGGGCGGCCGGCGTCTCGAGACCCCCTTTTTTCTCGCCCCCGTCGCCGGCTACTCCGACGCGGCCTTCAGGTCGGTCTGTTTCGAGCTGGGCGCTTCGCTCTGTTATACCGAAATGGTGAGCGCCGAGGCGCTGAGCAGAAAGAACAGGAAAACGGAATTCCTCCTGGGCAGGGAAGAGGGGGAGGCATACTATGCCATCCAGCTTTTCGGCGCTGATCCCGATGTTATGGCGCGGGCCGCCGCCCTGGCGGCGGCCCGCGCCCCTTTGCTCATAGACCTCAACTGCGGCTGCCCCGTGCCCAAGATCGTGCGCACCGGCTCGGGCTCTGCCCTGCTGAAAAACCCGGCCCTTATTCGCGACATCGTCGCGGCCATGGGTAAGGCTTCCGGATTGCCCATAACGGTCAAGCTCAGGCTGGGCTGGGACGGGAACTCCATAAACTATCTACAGACCGCCGCGGCGGCCCTGGAGGGAGGGGCGGCGGCCATAACCCTGCATGGTCGGACCAGGGCTCAGGGTTACGGAGGCAGGGCCGACTGGTCGGCCATAGGCGCCTTGGCCGGGGCGCTGAAAGCCGACGGAATCCCGGTTTTCGGCTCCGGGGACGCCTTCAGCGCCCCGGCCGCCCTATCCATGCTCAAAGAAACCGGCTGCGCCGGGGTGATGATAGCCCGGGGCGCCATGGGAAACCCCTTTATCTTCGCCGAAGCCGCCGCCTTGTTCCGGGGCGCTCCGGTACCTTCCTTCTCAAACGCCGATGTAGCCGCCGCGGCGAGACGTCATCTGGAACGCTCGGCGCGCTTTCTCGGGGAGAAAACAGCTTGTGTTGAGTTTCGCAAACAATTTTGCGCCTACTCCAAAGGAAGGCAGGGAGGGGCCAGGCTCAGGGAAAGGGCCGTGCACTGTTCCACCCTGACCGAATTCGGCGCCGTACTGGACGAGTTCGCCTCCGGAAGCTAAAGAATCGGGCATCCCTCTGCAAGGTGTGGATGAAAACACCGGCGAATCAACGAAAACCGGGATTTCTATCTAGAAAAGACTCCAGTCGAACGTTCAAGCTTTCTTTTTCCCCCGATCCAGGATCCCGGGCGGCTTCATCTTTAAGCCAGGGAAGAACCACGGCCCTGTACAGGCTTTCCCATGAGGTGGGCAACGGCTTCGAAGCGATGACCCCCTCGGCGGGGGGAAGCCGGTTCGCCAAATCGTCGTAAAAACGCGGGAAGATAGTCTGGGTCACGATTCGCAGGGAAGAAAAACCTCCCGCGATGCCAAAGGAAGTTTCGGATAAGCGCAGGCTTCTCGATGCCTCGAGCAGCGCTTCCTGATTTTCCGGCGTAAAAAACCAGCTTAGAAAAGCTTCCGCCGCCGCCCTGGATCTCGCCTGTCGCGGAATGGCGGCGTAGCGGATCCCCTCCAGCACCGCCAGACGGTCTTCCTCCATGAGATAGTGAAAGTCGAATTTAGCCCTCGTCGCCGGCGGCAGGGCGAAAAACTCCGTCGAATCCATCGCCGAATAGAGGATTCGCCCCGATTCCACGTTTTTGTAGCCCGGGGCGAAGAGATATGAAAAAAAGAAGCTGTCTTCCTCGGCGGCAGAGCCGTTGACCTTCGCCGTATACTCCCTAAGCTCTTCCAAAGCCTGGACAAGAGCTTCCTCCCTCCATGCCAAGATGCGGTTGCCGGTGTTTTTCCCCCTCAACTCTCCGCCTTCGGGTTCATGAAAATCCGCTTGCTTGAGCTGGACCCACTGAAAAAGAAAATCCTCGTCAGGCCAGCGGGGTGAAAAACCCAAGATGCCTGCCCCGGCGGGCCTCGCTTCCCCGCCGGGCAAGGATTGTCGCCGGATTTCCGCCAGGGAAATCACCTCCTGTCGGATAGTCCGTTCGTGTTCCCTGAGATTTCGAAGGGCCGCACCGCCTTTCTTTTCAAGGATCAACATAAGGTTGAAACTCAAGGGCAGGTAAAGTTGCTTGCCCCCCCGCATTCCCGCCTGGAGAAGACCGGGGTAAAAAGAGTCCCGGGAAAAAACCATATCCCCGAATAAATAATCCAAAGGCATGAACTGCTCCGCCAACTGCGGGCTGCGCAGGCCCCGGCCTATCACCAGGGAGGGTAGGGGCTTTTTATCGACTATCGCCTGGTTCAGATCCCGGGATGGCTGTTCCGAGTAATGCGCCTCCAGGAGATATCCCCGCTTTTGAGCATTGAACAGCTCCACCGCTATAAGCAGCTCTGGGCTGTCGGTCCAGAGAACGGCGGGTTTCTTTTCCAGCAGAGAGCAGGAGAGGAGGGGCAGGCTTGCCAGTATCACGAGGATTCTGAGAATATATGGCGTGTATCCTGTTTTTACCGGCTTCATTGTTATGACGATATAATCTTGACCGACTAATGGCAAGCCGAACAGGACGAATACAATGCGGGGGCAGCATGGAATCGCGATTTAACCGCCACTCCGACCGTCTTGCCGAACGGCATGGAGAACGGGTGTGGCGCATAGGACTGGATGCCGGCTTCAGCTGCCCCCACCGCGAAGGAGGCCGGGGAGCGGGAGGCTGCGCCTTCTGCGCGCCCGACGCAGGTCTTGCGGCGTATCAGCACGATGGCCGGCGTCTGGTGGAGGACCTGGACGAACAGATAGCCCGGGGTCTCGGCTTTCTGCGAAACCGTTATGGAGCTCGGCTCTTTTTCCTCTATTTTCAAGCCTATTCCTGCACGAACCTCCCTGTCGCCCAGCTCGCCCAGGTCTACGACAACGCTGTCGCCCTGTTCGGCGCCAGGGCTCCGGGCACCCTCAGGGGCATGGTGGTATCCACGAGGCCCGACTGCCTGGATAGGGCCAAGGCTGAGCTCCTTTCCTCCTATACGGCCAGGGGTATGGAAGTCTGGCTCGAACTCGGCCTTCAGAGCTCCAATGATTCGAGCCTCGCCCGGATAAACCGGGGACATGGCGCGCAGGCCTTTGTCGACGCGGCCCGCGTATCCCGGGGCCTGGGATTGAAGCGGGCTTGTCATCTTATTCTGGGATTACCCGGCGAGTCCAAAGCCGATATGCTTCGATCTGCCGAATTCGCCGCGGCCCAGGGTATGGAAGGCCTCAAATTCCACGACCTCAGACTCGTCAAGGGTTCCGCCCTGGCCCGCAACCTGCCCGCGGGGGAATACGCCCCCCTGCACCCTTCCCGCCTGCCCGGGCTTTTGGCCGAAATCCTCGAGCGCCTTCCCTGGGAGGTGGAAATCCTGAGGCTCTCCGCGGATTTTCCCAAGGGACACTGCCTGGATATTTTTCCGCCCATTGAAAAAAACCAACTCTACACCGCGGTCGAGCGCATGCTGGCGGCCAGAAATTCCCGGCAGGGGGGCGGGATCGCCCAAAGAGCCGCGCGGTGAAAGCTTTCCACGCCTTTATCGAAGGAGAGGTCCAGGGCGTCGGTTTTCGCTACGCGACCCTCGGGCGGGCCCGGTTGCTCGGCATACAGGGCTGGGTGAGAAATACCCAGGACGACGAGGTCGAAGTCTGGGCCCAGGGGGAGGAAGGAGCGCTGGCGAGCTTCCTGGAGTGGCTGCACCGGGGCCCGGTCTATGCCGAGGTAAGAAATGTGCGTTGCACCTGGCGGGAGCCCAGGGGAGACTATAGCTCCTTTGAGATAGCCTTCTAGCGAATTTATATATACATTTTACGATATTAGGAGGAATCATGGATACCGGATTAAAGAATAAGGTGGTTTTCGCCTCCGCGGCGACCGATGGCCTGGGCTTGAGCATCGCCGAGACAGCCCTCGCCGATGGAGCCCTGGTTTTTCTCGGTGGCCGGTCCAGCCAGCGCCTCGAGGCCGCGCTCAAGCAATTGGCTTCCGTCGCTTCCGCGTCGGGAGGCAAGGTGGCGGGCGCTGTTCTGGATATGTCGTCGGCCGAATCCATCGACAATTGGGTGGCCGAAGGCAAAAAGACGCTGGGAGAGCCTTGGGGCCTTCTGGTCAACGCCGGAGGCCCTCCCGCGGGCAACTTCCAATCCTTTGCCGACGATGCGGCCTGGTATGCCGCCTTCGAACTTACCCTCATGTCCTCCGTCCGGCTTATCCGAACGGTCCTTCCCTCCCTTAAAACCAACGGCGGCTCGATTCTCGCCATCACCTCCAGCTCGGTCAAGGAACCCTGGCCCGGACTCATTCTCTCCGGCGTGATGCGCTCCGGGGTATCCAGCCTGCTAAAATCCCTTTCGGTCGAACTGGCCCCCTTCGGCATACGGGTCAACAATATCGCCCCGGGCAATATCATGACCCAACGCTTGGTTAAGCTCATTGAGCACGAGGCATCCCTGGCCGGCAAAAGCCCGGAAAAACGAAAAACCGAGCGCGAGGCGGTTATCCCCTTGGGGCGCATCGGCGAGGTCCAGGAGTTCGGCAAGGTCGGCGCTTTCCTCCTTTCTCCCGCCGCTTCCTACCTGAGCGGCCAGACCATTCTGGTTGATGGGGCCGCGTCGAAGTTTTTATATTGAAGAGGGCCTGACCGCCCGGACATGGGGATAAACAATAGACAGGAAAAAAAATTGTTTTGTGTATCTATTGACAGAAACGACGCCTCTGTGGTTTATATGTGTTTCTACCTAAAGAAACGCACAAAAAGAGGAGGCGCGTATGATGACAAAGGTCCAGCTGCAAGAACACGAGATGCCCCGGTCCTGGTACAACCTGGCCGCCGATCTGCCCAATCCCGTGCCGCCGCCCCTGGGCGGGGACGGACAACCGATCAAGCCCGAACAGCTCGCCGCGGTTTTCCCCATGAATCTTATCGAGCAGGAGGTATCCGGCGAGCGCTGGATCGATATTCCCCAGGAGGTCCTGGAGATCCTTTACCGCTGGAGGCCCTCTCCCCTGCATAGAGCCTATGGCTTGGAGAAGGCGCTCAAAACTCCCGCCAGGATTTACTATAAGAACGAAGGTGTCTCGCCCGCGGGCAGCCACAAGCCCAACACGGCTGTGCCCCAGGCTTACTACAACAAGATCGCGGGCATAGAAAAGCTCACCACCGAGACCGGAGCGGGTCAGTGGGGGTCGGCGCTTTCCTTCGCCTGTTCCCAGTTCGGGCTGGAATGCAAAGTATTCATGGTCCGTTCCAGTTACGAACATAAGCCGTACCGGAAACATCTCATGCAGACCTGGGGAGGGAAATGCGTACCCAGCCCCAGTACCCAGACAAAGGCCGGCCGCGATATTCTGGCGGCCCATCCCGATTCCCCGGGAAGCCTGGGTATCGCCATCAGCGAGGCGGTGGAGGAGGCGGTGAGCGACCCCTCGGGCAAGACCAAGTACGCCCTGGGCTCGGTGCTCAACCATGTGATGCTCCATCAAACCTTGATCGGGCTGGAGGCTAAAAAACAACTGGCCATATTCGGCGAAAAAAAGGTGGATCAGATTATAGCCTGCGCCGGGGGAGGCTCGAATTTCGCGGGCTTAAGCTTTCCTTTTCTGGCCGACAAAATGGCCGGGGCCGATATCGAGATCATCCCCGTGGAGCCCAGCTCCTGCCCCAGCCTCACCAGGGGAAAATATTCTTACGACCTGGGCGACGTGGCGGGCATGACACCGTACCTGCCCATGTACACCCTGGGCCACAGCTTCATCCCCCATGCCATGCACGCCGGCGGGCTTAGGTATCACGGGATGGCTCCCCTGGTTTCCCAGGCTCTGCGCGAAGGACTTCTAAACCCCAGCGCCGTACCCCAGCTGGAGTGTTTCAAGGCCGCCGTCCTCTTCGCCCGATCCGAAGGCCTGGTGGTAGCCCCCGAGACCAGCCACGCCGTGGCCCAGGTGGTACGGGAAGCCGAGAAGGCCAGGGAAGAGGCCAGGGAAAAGGTGATAGTGTTCGGCCTTTCCGGCCATGGAATGCTCGACCTCCAGGGCTACGCCGACTACTTCGCCGGCCTTCTGGAGGATTACGAATATCCCGAAGACGAGGTCAAAGCGGCGATGGCGATGCTTCCGGAGTTTGCCCGCATAGGCTAGGTTCTTTTCGGGAAATTGCCCCTTTAAAGGCGGTGTTGGAATGTGATGCGACAGGATAGCGGGAGGACAGGATTAACGGGATTTTTTCCATTGTAAAAGGTAAAAGAATGGATGGTATTTATGCGCTTTGCCGTATCATGGTATTTTCCCGTTGGTCCTGTGACATCCTGTTATCATGTCGATATCCCTTCTTCCCGAGAACAGCTGCTTTGCGCCGGCCGGGCCGCGGTTTCTCCGGACCTTGACAATCGGGGGTCTTTCGCGTAATGTCGATTCTCGCCGATTCATTTTATTTTGTCGTGGAGCGGTGTCCGAGGGGTTTAAGGAGGCGGTCTTGAAAACCGTTGTACCGCGAGGTACCGGGGGTTCGAATCCCCCCTGCTCCGAAGACGCGTTCCTGTTGTTCTGGAGAGGTGCGAGAGCGGCCGAATCGGGCTCCCTGCTAAGGAGTTGTACCTCTAAAGGGTACCGGGGGTTCGAATCCCCCCCTCTCCGTTTTACGAGGCTATAGCTCAGCTGGATAGAGCTTCAGATTGCGGATCTGAAGGTCGGAGGTTCGAATCCTCTTAGCCTCATTCTTCGTTTGGAGAGATGCGAGAGCGGCTGAATCGGGCGGTCTCGAAAACCGTTGAACCTTCATTGGTTCCGGGGGTTCGAATCCCCCTCTCTCCGCTAACCGTTTTTCATCGCCTCCGCGACGAAGAAGGGTGTGTTTGTTTGTTTTGGAGAGATGACCGAGCGGCCGAAGGTGCGCGATTGGAAGTCGCGTGTATCCGTAAGGGTACCGAGGGTTCAAATCCCTCTCTCTCCGCATAGCGTTCTGAGCGCAGAAAGCCAGGCACTGTGCTCGTAACCGTCGAGGAACCCGCCAGGTCCGGAAGGAAGCAACGGTACTCGAAAGGTGCGGTGCCGCAGAGCGCCTGGCTTTCTGCGCTTCGAGTGCTTTACCCTCATACGTCCTCGTGCTATTTTTAAAACCATGTCCTACGAAGTCACCGCGACAAGAAAACGACCCCAAACCTTCGAGCAGCTCGCGGGACAGCAATTCGTCGCCGCAACCCTCGAAAAGTCCCTCGAAACGGGCCGTATTGCCCACGCCTACCTTTTTTCCGGCCCCCGGGGCTGCGGCAAGACCAGCACGGCCCGCATCCTGGCCAAGGCGCTCAACTGCGAAAAAGGCCCGACGCCCGAGCCCTGCGGAGTCTGCGACGCCTGCAAATCCGTGGCCGCCGGTTCTTCGCTGGATGTCATAGAGATAGACGGCGCCTCCAACACTTCGGTGGAGAATGTCAGGCAGATCAAGGACGAGGTGCTTTTCCCGCCCAATTCCAGCCGCTATAAGATCTATATCATCGACGAAGTCCACATGCTTTCCACCAGCGCTTTCAACGCCCTTTTAAAGACTATCGAAGAACCGCCCCCCTATGTGGTCTTCATGTTCGCCACCACCGAGCCCCACAAGGTTCCGGCCACCATAAAAAGCCGCTGCCAGCAGTTTTCTTTCAGGCTTGTGCCGCCCGAAACCTTGGTGGAGCTCCTGCGGTCCGCGGCGGCTGATATCGGGGTAAAGGCCGAACCTGAGGCCCTGCTCTGGATAGCCCGGGAATCGGGCGGCTCGGTACGGGACGCCTACACCCTCTTCGATCAGATCGCTTCCTTTTCGGAAGGGAATATCAGCGCCGCTCTGATCCGGGAAAAACTCGGTCTCGTGGGCCAGGACAGAATGAACGGTCTTTTCGGCCGCTTCGTGGCCGGCGACGGAGCCGGCGCCCTCGCCGATCTGGAGGATATTCTCTCCTCCGGTGTATCGCCCGAGCAGTTTGTCTCGGATTCGGTGGAGTTTTGCAGGGCGCTCTTGCTGCTCAAGAACGGCATCACCCGGGAAAGCCTGCTGGGCGCCCCTCTTTATTCCTTCGATCTGGCCATCGGAGAGGCCTTGAGCGGCGAGATGATCGAAAAGCTTCTCTCCATGTTCTTGGCCGCCTATCGGAACCTTAAGGAGAGCATAGATCCGCGGTACGAACTCGATCTCGTGGTAGCCAAGGCTTCCCATATCCTGGATTACATACAACCCTCCGATCTCGCCCGGTCGGTGGAAAGGCTGAAAAACTATCTCGAAAGGGGCGCCGTGCCGGGTCCGGGAGCGTCGTCGCCGACCACAATCGCCAAAGCCTCTTCCGGACCAAGCGTGCCGCAGTCTCCCGCAAATGCCCCGGCTGTCGTAAAAGAAACACCCGCCCCGGAGACCTCGCTCCAGGCGCAGGCCCCGATCCTTGCTCCTCATGATGTCGAAGGATTGAAAAAGGTACTGGTGGCCCATATCAGAAAAAGTAACGTCATGCTCGGCGCGGCCCTTGAAAAAAGCCGCTCCTGGCTCCTCGGGTCCGGGAAACTTTCGATTCTCGTGACTTCCCGTATGGAAGCGGATATGCTGGAAAAGTTTTCCGGCATTATCGCGGAAATCCTGTCCCAACGCTTGGGTTCGGCCTGCCGTTTCGAGGTGAGTTTGGCGGGCGAGGCTCAGGCCGCGGAGGCCCGGGAAAGGACAATCGCGGCGTCGCAGGCCAGGCCTGTGGCATTCAGGGAAGCGACGCTCCAGGATGCAATGGGAAAGGCGCCGCAGGCCGCGGTCCGGAACGAGGATCGGGACGAATCCCCCAAGGCGGAGCCGTCCCTTACCTTGAATCGAAAAGAAGAGGAATCCATAGCCCTGGTCGAGCGCCTTTTCAAGGGCAAACTCGAAGGTTTCGCCGACATACCCCAGGGCGTGGAAAATACGGAACCGGACCTATAATCGAGCGAGGAATACAAGCGAGGAATACATGGAATTATCCGATCTTCTGAACGCGCTTAAAAATCCCCAGGCCCTGCAAGCCAAGGCGAATGAACTGCGGCAGAGAACCGCCGCCATTCGTGTCACCGGCCAGGCCGGTGGCGGCATGGTGAAAATCACACTCTCGGGCGATATGGAGATGATCGACTGTCAGATCGCGGCGGAGATAGTCGACCCTTCCGACCCGACGATCATCGCCGACCTTATACGCGCCGCGCATCACGATGCGGCGCAACGCGTGCAGGAAGCCATACGGGATCAGCTTTCCGACTATATGGGCGGCATGCCGCTGCCCCCCGGCTTCAGCTCGGGGGATTTTTTCGGAGCCGGTCAATGAAGGCGATCGAGGATCTGGTCTCGCTTTTGACCCGCCTGCCCGGCATAGGCAGGAAGAGCGCGCTCAGAATGACCTATTATCTGCTCAAGGCCGATCAGGGCTATGCCCAGGCTTTGGCGGAGCGCATAAGCTCCCTGCAGGCTGAAATCCATTTCTGTTCCGTTTGCGGATCGTATACCGAAGTGGACCCCTGCGCGGTCTGCACGGGCCTGGACAGGGACAACCGCATGATTTGCGTGGTGGAACAGCCCCAGGATGTGTTGACCATTGAGGCATCCAGGGAATACAAGGGGCTTTACCATGTGTTGGGCGGCCTGCTTTCACCTTTGGACGGCATAGGACCCGACAAGCTGCGCATCGCGTCGCTGCTGCGGCGGGTGCGGGAAAGCCGCGACGAAGGGGCTTCCGCGGATTCGGCATCCGAAAACCAGGGGTCCGCGGTGGAGGAGGTGGTGCTCGCGACGAACCCGACCGTCGAAGGCGATACGACCGCCCTGTATATCCGAAAGGTGTTGGAGCGGGAAGGGGTACGGGTGACCCGGCTCGCCACAGGCATTCCCGTGGGAGGGGATTTGGAATACGCGGACAGGCTTACCCTCGCCCGATCCTTCAGAGGCAGGATGCCCCTATGATCGCCGCGAATGCTGCCCTTTCGGTCCTGTATGTGAAGGTTCGCTTGCTCCATGGAGGAACACGATGAAAGTCGAAGATATTGTACGGATTCTCGATGCCAAGATATTCGCGGGAGAGGAGCAGTTGAGTTTGGATCTCAACTCCGCCTGCGGGGCCGATCTGATGAGCGATGTCATGGCCTTCGTAAAAGACAGGGTGGTGCTTTTGACCGGCCTGATGAATCCCCAGGCCCTGAGAACCGCCGATCTTTTGGATATCAAGGTCGTCGTATTCGTGAGGGGTAAAAAACCCACCGCCGACCTTGTGGAGATGGCCAAGGAAATGGGCATGACCCTTATGACGACGAAATACTCCATGTTCCTCGCCTGCGGCAGGCTTTACGAAGCCGGACTTCGCGGGGGTGGGGTGCGGGGAATCGATTAGGGGCTTTCGGTGAAGTTAAGCTTTACGATTCCTTCCATGGATTTTTCCGCGGCGGGAAAGGCCTCCACCGAGGCAAAACGCTTTCTTGCCCGGCTGGGGCTGGATCAGAACCTGGTCAAGCGAATCGCCATCGCCATGTACGAGGGCGAAATGAATATCGCGATCCACGGCGGCGGCGGGAGCGCCGAGCTGGAAATCAGCACCGATAAGGTTGAGATCCTGTTTCAGGACAAGGGCCCCGGTATCGCTGATCTGGAACTCGCCATGACCGAAGGCTATTCCACGGCCAGCGAGGAGGTGCGGAGCATGGGATTCGGCGCGGGAATGGGCATGCCTAATATGAAAAGGAACGCCGATAGCATGATCGTCGATTCAGAGCCGGGGGCGGGCACCAGAATATCCTTGATGTTCAACCTTTCGAAGACCGGGCCCGAGAGATGAAGATGCGCGCGGATATGCGGCCCGAGGCCCAGACAGGCAATTTTTTCCACTCCGTATATCTCGACAAGGAACTCTGCGTCGGCTGCACCACGTGCATCAAACGTTGTCCGACACAGGCCATTCGGGTAAGGGATGGAAAAGCGCACATCGCTGAAGAGCGTTGCATCGATTGCGGCGAATGCATACGCACCTGCCCGAAGGGGGCGAAAAAATGGATCTCCGATCCCTTGGCTGTCATGGAAGGCTACGATATCAAAGTTGCCCTCCCCGCTCCCTCGCTCTACGGGCAATTCGGGGTTGACACGGCGCCTGATACTGTCTTCTTAGCGTTGCGCGATATTGGATTCGACGAGGTGTTCGATGTCGCATGGGGCGCGGCCCGCCTTGGCCTGGCGACCAAGGAGTATTTGGACGCAGCCGGGCCGCGCCCCATGATTTCCAGCGCCTGCCCGGTGGTTGTGCGCCTCGTGCAGCTGCGCTTTCCTTCCCTCATACCACAGCTCGTCCACCTGCTTCCACCCTTTGAGATAGCGGCGAGGGAGCTGAGGCGGAGGCTCGAGGCTTCGATCGCCGGGGGTGGCGATAAAGGGAATCGGGGCGCGAACAGGACGACCGATGGACAGCCCAGGATCGGCGTTTTTTTTATTAGCCCCTGTACCTCCAAGGTGACCGCGATAAGAAACCCCCTGGGCTATGTGCAATCCGAGGTGGACGCGGTATTTTCGTTTCAGGATATTTACGCTCCCCTCAAGAAGGCGATACAAAGGCGAAAAGCTGCCGGTGAATCGACTTGCGCCGGTTCGGGTCCTCCTTCAAAGATGGGGAGAATCGAAGGCCTCGGCGGCGGCTTTGGATGGGCGCGATCTGACGGGGAGCTGGAAGCGCTCAACGTTCCGGGAGCGGTTTCCGTGGATGGCATCGACAATTTGATCGCCCTGCTCGAGGAAATAGACAACGGAAAGTTGGGCGACATTCCCTATATCGAGGCTCTGGCCTGCCCCGGAGGCTGCGTGGGCGGTCCGATGGTCGTGGCGAACCCCCATGTGGCCAGGACCGCCATAAAGGCCGTCTCGGTGAGCCAGAAGGGGGAGGAAGCTCCCGAAGCCCGGAGTTTCAATGGCGGCTTCGACGAAGATCCCTCGGCCGCCGGAATCGGACGGTCCGCTGACGCCGGGTTCGAGGCTCTGGAGTGGGAAGAAGAGTTGCCGCCCAAGCCTGTCATGGTGCTGAACAGGGATTTGGAAAAGGCTCTGGCCATGGCGGAAAGGCTCGAAGAACTGGCGGCCAGCCTGCCCGGGCTGGATTGCGGGGCTTGCGGAGCCCCCGATTGCAGGGCTTTGGCGGAAGATATTGTTAAGGGAGAAGCCGAACTTGACGATTGTATAGTGCGTTTGCGAAGGAAAACTTCCGACTCCTGAAGCGTTAATGGGCGATAAAATTTGACAAAGGCTATGAAGATCATTATAGTGAAAATTTCCAACAGCCTGATAGCGAAGCTCAATCAACGAGAAGCTTTGCGGACAGCTGCGCCCGATCCCGGGGACGCCGCGGTCGACGGAATCGTCCGGGAGAGGGGCCATATTTGAACAAGAAAGACTTTCCGCGAATCCACTTCTACGATCAGGATTTTGTGGAGATATACGATAGAACCTGGGCCTGGGCATCGGACTGCTGGACATCGGGCGGCGCCGGCACTCCCTTCGAAAAAATCAAGTTCTTCCACTATCCGCAGCGGGCTGTCCTGGACGTGATGGAGCAGGCATTTTCTTCCTTCTTCCTGGTGTACAGCAACCGCATCTATCCGGCTTCCAACGGCCTCGACGCCCTCTACAGCATGCAGGAAGAGAACGGCGCCATCCGCGCCAGCTACGATATCCAGACCGGAAAAGCCCTCTCCGATCCCGAAAATCCCCAGGCCCTCGCCCTTCCTCTTTTCGCCTGGGCGGAGTACAACCTCTATCACAAGACGGCGAACAAAAAGCGGGTGAAGGACGTCATGCCCGCGCTCAAAAAGCATTACTACTGGCTGGAGAAGAATTTCAAGGGGGAAAACGGCCTGTACGCGACGCCCGTGGCCTCGACGGGGATGTCCAACTCCCCCAGGGCCGATGCCCGCTACATGGTGGATTTCAACGCCGTCATGGCCATGAACGCCCTCTATATCTCGGCGCTCGGGGATATCCTGAACGACAAGGACGTGTCGTTCCTTTTCAAGCGGGATTACTTTTCCTTGAAAACCCGGATCAACGGCAAAATGTGGAATATCGAGGACGGTTTTTATTACGATCTCGATGAGGCGGAACGGCAGGTAAAGACCAAGACTATCGGCTCGTATTGGTTGCTGCTCGCCGAGATTCCTAATGAGGAAAGAGCCGAAAAGCTCATCTCCAAACTCAAGGATCCGACTTGTTTCGGCCTGGAGAATCCTTTCCCCACCCTTTCCGCGGATCATCCGGCTTTCGACCGCAAGGGCGGAGGCTACAGGGGCTCGGTAATCACCGCTTTCAGCTTTATGGTGATAAAGGGATTGGAGAAATACAACTTCTACGAATTCGCCCGGGACTGCGCAATCCGCCATCTGTATTTCATCCTCGACTCCATGCACGCCTCGGCGCCGCCCGAGGGGCATCAGAAGGACTACAAGCCTATCGTCTGGGGGGCCTATCAGCCCCAGGCCGAAGGCAAGGCTGTCTGGGAGGGGCATCCCGAATGGCCGTATCCTCATTACCTGCCGTTTAACGGTCTGGCTTCGGTTACCCTGATGATCGAGAATATCCTCGGGCTTTACGCTTCCCTGCCTCGAAAAACCGTGGACTGGATCATCCCCAACCTGGAGATCATGGGGATCGAAAACCTCTCCCTCAAGCGGAACATGGTCACCATCCTCTCCTCCAAATCGGGCAGGGGTTGGGAAATCCACATGGAAAGCGAAAAACTCTACTATTTCACCATCAATGTTCTCAATAAAAAGAAGAAAACCCTGCCCATTCCCTCGGGCAAGTGTTCGATGCTGATCGACAAAATCTAAAGCGGGGCGTGGAGTAATAATTATAGTCAGTATAACAAGATAATGTGAGGCCGGCGGGAAGGCGCCGAGGCGAGGGAAAGTCGAATGACTTTATTTGTTTCCTTCCCCTGTCTGTTTTCCTTCCTCAATATGAAAAAGGCCCGACACTCCTGTCCAAGCCTTTTTTCGCGGTGGCCTTTTATAAAACCTTGACCACTATGGAGCCCATCAGGGCAATGCCCGAGACATCCACCCAGGGCATGCCCGGAACGATGCGTTGTTCCACCGACCCTTTGACCGTCGCCTCGCCCATGAAGGGAAAGGCGGACATCTTCACCGGCAGTCCGGGCGGCACGAGGATCTGAATCTCTCCCATAATGGCCATCGCGTCTATTTTAAGTCTTCCCGGGGGAAGGACCGTACCGCGCAGGTCGAGGGTGGTGCTCCCCATGAGGGTAAAGGAGGTTGCCTGATCGGAATTGAGCCAGTCGCCGGCGAGCTTTCTGTCCCCCATGATGCAGAGGGAGAATTCGGGGGAGCCGCTCTTTTCCTCCACGGGAATCAGCTCGAGCCCGTCGGGCATGGGTCGCGAAGCCCTGGAAGGCCTGGCTTCGGTTCTCGCCGCAGGGTTCTCCGTTCGTTGGGCTGTGGACCGAGGCAATCCCGCGATCTGTCCTGTTATCTCCGAGGGGAGCATGGCTTTCTGAATCAGCCCGGCCCTGCGCTCGTACTCTTCAAGGCTCAAGGTCCCGTTGGCGAAGGCTTCGGTCAAAAGGTCCATGGCCTGGTCCCGCAGGCGGGGAAGGTCGAAAGGACTTTCATTCCCCGAACGCAGGCTTTTTTCCTCATTCATCGACGGCTCCTTGCCGATCCTTCCGCGTTGGTGGCGCCAATGGTGCTGCCCTCGAAGGGTCTTCCGTCTAAGATAGCTATTGTATTGGGAATATTTCTACCCGCGGCGCAAATTACCCTAACGCCCGAGGCCTGGGCTCTGGCCGAGGCTATGGGATCGAAGGGGAGATTGGCTCCGGGCTTCCATACCGATCCCACCATGCCGCGGAACTCCTCCCAGGATATCTCGTCGATAGGTCGGGCTGCGGGGTCGAGCTTGGGATCGGCGGTGTAGACCTTGGCGATATTGGAGAGATTGAGCAAAGTTGTGGCGTTGAAGCGCTCAGCCAAGAGCACGGCGTCGTAATCGCTGGAAAAACCGGGCTTCCAGCCCGAGGCGACGAGAACCTTGCCGGTGAAAACGATCGGGCCCGAGGGATCGGTCACCACTTCGTCCTCGCAGAGTTCTCCCATGGCGGCTTTGACGAACTGGGCGTTTATCTTGGTCGCCGCTATGCCCAGCCAGTCCAGGTCGGCGTCCTTGGCCGCGCCGCCCGAGGGCCCTTCGCCTCTCAGGCGCCAGAATTCCCTGAGAGCGTTCTGATACGTCCTGGCGGGGCCCCCGCCGCCTACGACGAGAATAATGCGCCGGGAGGCGTCGGCGTCGAGCCAGGAGGCGAGGCCTGCCCTGAACCGGAGCATGAATTCGACATCCGGGCCCTCGGGCGGCGCGACTATCGAACCGCCCAAGGATAGAACATAGGTCATGGCCTCCTCCCTGCCGTTGAGTTTTGTGAATATCCTGCCATTCGCTTTAGAATAATCCATAGCGCTCGGCCAGCATAGTGCCAAGAGGCATAGCCTCCCTGAAAAGAATTGTACGCATGCCCGCCGCTTGGGCCGCCGCTATATTGCCGGGCATATCGTCGATGAAAAGACAGCGCTCCGGCTCGGCCCGGGCTTTTTCGAGACAGATCCTATAAATTTCAGGCTCGGGCTTGATCAGCCCCAGATCGCAGGAGAGGAGTATCTCGTCGAAGGCGGCGATCCAGTCCCTGTCCTGGACTATCCGGGCCGGGCCGAACATACGCTCCTTGCCTTCCCAGTTCATGTTGGAAAGCATGAGGAGACGATAGCCTTCATTCTTCAGCCTGATGATGGTATCGACCACCTCGATGTTGATGCTGAACCAGCTGTCCATGTCCAAAACCGCCAACCGTCCGGCCAGCTCGCGATCCACCGGTTTTCCGTAAGGAGCGGCGACCATGCCCCAATAGGTCAGGGCGTCCAGGCTGCCCCGGTCGTATTCACCCCGCACCGATACGTAAGCCCTGGGGAAATCCTCCCATGGGATACCGAGAAGGTCGGCCATAGCCCGGGCGATATCTTTGTTCTGCCTATGGGTAATAACCTGACCGCAGTCGAAAATCACGGTTGCAATTTCTGATTTCATAGCTTCCTTATCTCAAAAGACGTATTTGGGTCTAGCTCGCGGCTTACGGCCCCAGGGCCGTCATGTCGCTATTCTTCCGTACCCAGCACCGCGGTCAGCAGCTTCGAGAGCAGAACGGGCATTCGCTTGAAGCTGTATTCCATATGCACCCGTTCGCCCAACTGATGGTATTCCCTCCCCCAGGGACCGAGATTTATCACCGGGCAGCCGATGGGGGCCAAGCCGGTCTCGGTCGGACCGGGGGTCGGATCGGGGACGGGACTCATGTTTTTCACATAGCCGCGCTGGGCGGGGCTGTCCGAGAAGGATAAAAAGCTCATGTCCGATATTCCCGGGAAATAGGGGCGTAATCGTAGGCTTTCGCCTGTCTCCTTGGAGAAGTCGGCGATGACCCCGCGCAGGATATTCATAAAGCCGGCGTTCTTTTCCTGATCGAATTCAGCCCGGGGATAGTAAGGCGGGGCAAAGCCTATGACCGCCGTCGGGCCTTCGATCCCGGCGAAAGGCAGAAGGGCCTGGAGAACGACAAGGCTCTGCCGAACCCTGTCGTCGGGATGCCGGGCCGCGGCGAGATCGCGCGAGCTCTCCAGGATTCCCGGACTTGCCAGCTCGGCCCGGCGGGCGAATTCTTCGAAACCCACCACCGACGGGGCCGCTTCGGGTATGGAAAACCGTCCGGGAACAGGTCGGACGAAGGTCGAAGCCCGCTTGCGCAGGATGGCGAGGGAACGGTTGATGGCGCCCCTGGCCATTTCCATAAGGGATTCGATGATGACCTCCGGGCTCATGGTATGAGTCAGTACATTAAGGGCGCAGAAAAAAGCCTGCGGGGTTGTCACGTCGTAGCCCTCCCGGGCCTCTCTGAAGTACAGGATCGTGGGAGGGGAAGGCGCCTCGCCGGGCTCCGACGAACTCCCCGGTGCCGCTTCCGCCCCCCCTTGGGCGCCCCCGGCTTCAGCCGCCCCCCGCTTCTCCGGCAGGGCTTCGGGATTGCATTCGATTTCCCTGGCGAACTCCGAGGCCATGAGGGCCGGATTTATGCCGTCAAAGGGAGCTCCGGCATGGGTGCAGCGCCCGATAAAATAGGCAAAGGGCAGGGCCTTACCCACGGAACCCGTAAAAACAGCCCTTCCCTGTTCTCCAGAGCCCTGATCCACCGCCGCGTCCAGGTTGATCACAAGCCTTGGTCGCAGGCCCCTGGATTCCAGGAACTTCGGCAGACAAGCCGCCGCCGCCCGCATTCCCCGGGAACAGCCTTCTTCGTCCGCCACGGCAAAAAAGAGAAGGTTTCCGCGACGCTCCTCCTTCCGCGAAAATCCGGATAAGACCGAAATTCCCGCCGCCAGCCCGCTCTTCATGTCCAGAACCCCCCGGCCGGGGAGGAATTCGCCCGAGGCGAGGTCGTTTCGCAGTGCCCGCAGCGCCTCCTCTTCGGAGCCTGGGCCCAATGGCCTGCCCACTATCTTCTCGGCCAGGACTTCCGGGTCGAAGGCCCAGGGCTCCAGGGGACCGTATATCGAGGTCTGCACCACATCGTAATGACCGGTGAGCAGTACGCAGGTGTTTCCGCTTCCTTCGACGAGGGCGAAGAGATTCGACCTGTCCTTAGGATCGTTTTCAATTTTCCGCAAAACGATGTTCCCGGGATTAGCCTTGAAGTAGGGGATCTCGGATAAAATTGAATGAAGAAAGCCGGGAAACGCTTTTTCGCCCGCCGAATCGGTCACACTTTCGGCCTTGGTCAAGCGAATGGTCAGGGCTTTGACGTCTTGAAAGGTATCCTTTTTTTCCACGGCGACGATGATACAACAGCCTCGGCTGCTGTGGTAAGGCTGTCTTAAGGCTTTTTGAGCAGGGAAGCGAGAGTTTTCCGGTTTCGAGGGTTGTCGGCGTTGGAACCCTCGGGGGTATAGGAGTATGCCAGCAGATCGCCGTAGACTAAGGCGGCCCTGTGCCTGACGATCTTGAGGGTGGAGTTGAGCGTTCCGTCTTTTTCGTTGAAGGGGGCGGGAATAATCTGAAATGTGCCGGGGGTCCAGGCTTTTTGCGGCTTTTTCGCCCGCGGGTCGGCCCTGAACGCGTAGAATTCCCCGATCAAGGCTCGCAGGACTTCGAGGGGCTCGTCCAGGCCATTGGCCGCTGCGAAAGCCTTGATTTTTTCCGGATCCGGCCAGACGAGGGCGCAGGGATATTTTTTATGATCGCACCATACCATGACCTGCTCAATGAGTTCGGTCGAGCCGAGGATGCTTTCCTCGATTTCCTCGGGACTGTACTTTTCCCCCGCGTCGGAGATCAAAAGCGAGCGTATTCTTCCCAGGACGCTCAAGAAGCCCTCTTCATCCAGAAAGCCCAGGTCTCCGGTACGCAGCCAGCCGTCCGAAATAGCGCGGGCTGTGTCGTAAGGATTTTTGTAGTACCCCAGCATGACCGAATCGCCTAAAACGGCGATTTCGCCCGGTTGTCCGGGGGCGAGCCGGTTTCCCGCCTCGTCGAGAATGGCGACCCGCACCGAGGGCATAGGCTTGCCGACGGTGCCGAACTTCGCGCAACCAAGGACGTTGGCCGACACTATGGGCGAGGCCTCGGTAAGTCCGTAGCCGGCCAGAAGGGGGAGGCCGAGGGCCGTGAAAAAACGCTCCTGGTCGGCAGGGCTTCTGGCGCCCCCGGAAACGCAGAACTTGATCCTGGAGCCAAAGACTTTTTTGCGGATCGAGGGAAAAACGAAGAGCCGGGCGATGAGGGAGGCGGGTAATAGGCCGAGCCGCCGAGCGAGGGAAGGGCGGCGGTATCCATTCCCCAAGCGCTCGGTTTCGGCCTCGATGCCGGCCTCGAAGATTCGTTGGAGTATCGGGCCCTTGGCCTTTACCCCGGCGAGGATCCGTTTTTGGATATTGGCGCTTAGGGCCGGAACGGTGAGCATGAAATCCGGCTGGCACTCCTGGATGTTGCCGGCGATATTCCGGATTCCCGCCATGGTTCCGCCCCGGGAATCCAGAAAGTATAGAGCGACTCCGCACCAAAGGGCTGTGAATATGGCCACGGTGTGGATGAAGGCGTGATCGGCGGGAAGGACGATAAGGGTCTTGTACCGGGGCGTATGGAACTGTACGAACGCATCGTGGCTGTTGGCCCGTATATTGCGGTGGCTCAGCATGACCGCCTTGGGATTGTCCGAAGTGCCGGAGGTGTAGCAAATGAAGGCCAAGCTGTCCGGCCGCAGCGATCGGGCGATGGAATCCATGCGGTTTGCCAGTCCCGGCCTGTCCCGCAGCGCTGTCTTTCCTTGCTCAATGGCCTGGCTGAGGAAGGTGAGGCTATCCCAGTCCAGCCCGGTGTTTTTTACCTTTGCGCGGAGCTTTTCCCTGCTAAGGTTCGAGTCCAGGCAGACCAGGGCGGGGGGCGGGGCATCGGTTATGCCCGAGGTCCTGGTTTTTGCCTGGGGCGCCCGGAGTCCGTTATCGCCGCCGGCCGGCCGGGCGATATCTGCTTCACCCGGGGTGGCGAGGGCGGCCAAGGCCTTGTCGAGCAGATTGGAGCTGACCAGGAAGATGGCCGATTCGGAATGCGAAAGCCTGTACCGAAGCTCGTCGATGGTGAGCTTGGCGGAAAGCGGAACCGAAACGAGACCGGCAAACAAAAGGCCGAATTCGCCCTGGATCCACTCGGGGCTTCCTTCGCCCAGGATGGCTCCCTTCTGGCCGGGGGAATACCCCCTATCGAGAAGCCATGCGGCGAATGCCCTGGCCTTATCCCTTGTCTCCCCGAAACTGTGGGCTTCCCAGCCCGAGTCCGTTTTGCCGAGGGCGTAGGCGCCCGAAGGCCAGGATGAGGCGGCGTCGTTTATCAGGGCGATGAGGCTTTCTTCCATACGGCTTCATCGCTGCTCGCGGTATCGAGGCGACCGTTTCATGAGAGCTTGAACAAATCCCTCAGTGTCGCGAGATTTCGCGGGTTCAGAGTCTGCGAACCTTCCTTGGTGTAGGAATACTCCAGGCTTTCTTTATACAGCTCCGAAACCTTGTAGCGCACGATTTTCATGGTCGAGTTGATAGTGCCGTCCTTTTCGCTGAAGGGGCTGGCCAGTATCTGGAAGGCGCCGGGCACCCAGGCGTTTTGCACCTTCTTGGCTTTGGGATCCTTTCTGAAGGCGTAGAACTCTTCCTGGAGGGCGTTGCAGAGAGCCTCGACGCTGGCGATGCCCCGTTTGGCGACAAAGCGCTGGACCTTGTTCTGGTCCAGGCTCACCAGAGCGCAGGAGTATTTCTTGTGATCGCACCAGACCATTATCTGGTCTATCAGGTCCGTGGAGGTCGTAATCGCTTCCTCGATTTCCTCCGGGCTGTATTTTTCGCCATCTTCGGCGATAAGGAGGGCTTTTTCCCTTCCGACCACGTAGAGGAAGCCATCCTCATCGATATACCCTCTATCTCCGGACCACAGCCTGCCATCCTTTATGGTTTGGGCGGTGGCTTCGGGATTTTTGTAATAACCCTTCATGACATTTTCGCCCAGGATGGTGATCTCGCCGGTCGTTCCCCGGGGAGCCTCGCTGCCGTCGGCAAGTCTGATGGAGCACTCGAGCGAGGGAAAGAGTACGCCCGAGGATCCGAATTTGTGCCTGGCGGGGACGTTGGCCGAAATGACCGGGGCCGCCTCGGTGAGACCGTAGCCCTGGTAGATCGGGCAGCCCAGGGCTGCGAAGAATTCCTGCTGCTTGAGGTCGAGCAGGGCTCCTCCTCCTACGCAGAACAGGATGGAATCGCCAAAAACCTTTTTCTTGATCGTGTTGAAAAGGATGATCTTGGCGAGGAAATAGGGAAAGAAAGCGCCGGCCCGTACGCCGAAGGATGGCGTATGGAAGCCGTTCCCGTTCCAGCGTATGCCAGCTTCAATGCCTTTTTTAAAGATCTTTTCTATCAGGCCGCCCTTTTCCTCCATGGTGGCGATGATCTTTTTCATGAAGTTGCCAGAAAGAGCGGGAACGGTGAGAAGGAAAGTAGGATTGGCCTCTTTTAGGTTTATGGGAATGTTGCGCAGGGTCGCCATGCCTCCGCCCCTGGCGTCGACGAAATAAAGGGCTATGGCCCGCACCAAGGCGGTATAGATACCGACCGTGTGGGCGAAGGAATGATCCACCGGCAGCACGAGTAGGGTTTTATAGTGGGGCGGCAGCTGGAACATATCGATGGCGTCGTGGCAGTTTACCCAATAGTTGAGATGGCTGAGCATGATTCCTTTAGGGTTCCCCGTCGTTCCCGAGGTATAGGATATGGTGACCACATCGTCTTCTGCGGCGGCTTCGGCGATGGCGTCCAGCTTCGCGCCCATTCCGGAGGCAGGGTCGGCCACCAAGGCTCGTCCTTCCTGTTCCGCCTGGGAAAAGACCTTTAGCCGATCCACGGAAATGCCCTTTTTCCCCATCGTCTCCTTCGCCCAATCAGGATCGTCATCCAGGTAGATAATGCGCAGGTTCTTGTCATCGACGCTCTGGAGGGCGGTCAAAACCTTTTCCAGCTGGTTGTGGGTGGTCAGGATACCCTTGGCGTCCGAATGGTTGAGACGGAAAGGTATCTCCTCGGCCAGCAGCTTGATGGAGAGCGGCACGGAAATCAGGCCGGCGCACATGAGGCCGAACTCGCCACAGATCCATTCGGGGCTGCCTTCGCCCAGAACGGCCATGGTCTGGTCCTTTTTATATCCCTGGGAAACAAGCCAGGCGGCGAAGGCCCTGGATCGCTCCCTTGCTTGGGCGAAACTGGTCGCGACATACCCCGAATCGGTCTTTCGAAGGGCATAGGGATCGTCGGCCCAGTCCCTGGCCGCCTCGTCCAACATTCTAAAGACCGTTCGCTTCATGATGTTCTCCTTTGTCGCAGGGGCTTTCAGCTCCCGCTTGCCGCGGTACAGAGTAGCACGCGGCTTCGTTTCAGTCGAGACGAGAATCCTATCGATACAAAAAGAACAGTATCGTTGACAGCGGTATCGATGGAGTGGATAATGTTTACACCGCAAGTGTCTCGGGTACTGCTCATCCTCGTCCTATATGGCAAAAGGGCGCGTGGTTTCGCTTACATCGGACATATCGGAATTGAATGCAAAACAAGGGGTTTTCATGAAACGATTTATTCTTGTCTGTGCCTTTGTGGCCGCGCTCGGCGCTTATGGCTTCGCCCAGCAGAGCACCGCTTTCGCCGAAAAACCGGCCTTAGTGACCGCCATCGGACAGAGCGCGGATTTCGAGATGATCAAAGTGCTTCTCAATAGAGCCAAAGTGCCTTACACCGCCGATCCTCTGGTCAAGGCCGAAAAGCTCGACGGTTCGGCTAAAACCCTCGTTCTCGTGGTAGGCGCCAGTTCCAAGGGCCTCGGAGCGGCGGGCATAAGCGCCGAAGCCGAGCTTGTCCGCACCCAGGCCCTTCTTAAAAAGGCCAAGGAGCTAAAGCTTTCCATAATCGTCATGCACGTGGGCGGGGCCGCCAGGCGGGGCGCAATGTCCGATACCTTCATCAAGCCCTGCATGGAAGCGGCCAGTTACGCCATCGTAGTCGCCTCGGGAGACGAGGACGGTCTTTTCACCGAGCTGGCGGCCAAGGCGAAGATCAGCCTGGCAAAGGTGGACCGAATTTCCTCGGCGGGAGCCCCCCTGGCTGCGGCGTTCAAGTAAAAGTTCAAGGATTTCCGTCGAACTCCGCTTCCGGCCCCATAAGGAGATTTTCATGTCAACGCGATCGTCGTTTACCGCACTAGCGGCGGTATTGTTGTTATTCAGCCTGGGGATTCAGAGCCCGGCAGCTCAGGACCTCCATGGCCGCTATCTTATCAATCACGACTACCGGCCTTCCGAAGGCTTGAGTAGAACCGGTTGGCTATCCGATTATTATCCCGGGCTGCTGGGAACCCCCGGTGACAGCAAGGTATATTATTTCGAGGGCGACAAACCGGGCGGCACCCTTTTCGTGGGCGGGGGAACCCATGCCAACGAAATCGCCGGCATCATGGCGGCGGTTCTGCTCATCGAGAATCTCAAGGTGGAGACCGGCAGGGTGATCGTGGTGCCCAACATGAACAATTCCGCCATAGGCAATCAGGAGCGGGAGCCCGAGCTGCCGGCGTACACGACCCGCGGTCCCTCCTGGATCAGTATTACGACTTCCAGCGGAGTGCGGTATTTCAAATACGGTTCCCGGGCCACCAACAAGGCCCATCAGGGAATTGCCGATCCTTCGGGCGGCTATGTGCACCCCGATAGCAGCGAGGCTCCGCTGGCGGGCTGGGAATTCAGGAACCTCAACCGGGCTTATCCCGGTCGCACCGACTCGGGCCTTACCCAGAAAATCGCCTATGCCGTCATGCAGCTTCTCATAAAAGAGAAGGTGGACGTGGCCTTCGATTATCACGAAGCCGATGCCGGCGGCCGCCTGGCCAACATGATGGTGGCTAATCCCAAAAATATAGAGACCGCCGCGGGCGCTCTCTTCGACCTGGAACTGGATTATGGCCTTTCGCTCAAACTCGAGCCTTCCAATATGGAATTCCGCGGGCTTTCGCACCGGGAATGGGGCGCAGGAACGGAGGCGGAAGCCTTTCTCACCGAAACTCCCAATCCAGCCATGGTCGCCGACGCTCCCCCGGATGCGGATGTGGTGAACGATCCTGAGAATCCCCTGGGATCCCGGGTGGCCAAACATCTGTACGCCACCGCGGCGGTCGTCCGGATTTTCAGCGACGGGCATCCCGACAAGGCCATTCAGTTCTCGGGGCTGCCGGGCTACCAAGACTTGGCGGGCAATGGTTTGGGTCCGTATTTGAAGTAGATGGTCCATGTAAGGTGTATCCACTGGGGGCGCTTATATCGCCGCCCATATATTCAAGGAGGAAAAATAATGAAGAGAATCAATCGATTCATGCCGGTGGCGTTGATCGCCCTCTTGCTATTGGGCGGCTTCCAGACCGTTTTCGCCCAGAAAGCCCCCACGGTGATTCCCGAAGTAGTCTCCGCCCAGGGCATGGTAGCTTCGGCCCATCCGCTGGCCTCCCAGGTCGGCCTGGATATTCTCAAGGCTGGCGGCAACGCGGTTGACGCCGTGGTAGCCACCGCCTTCGCCAATGGCGTGGTCGAACCCAACGCCAACGGCATCGGCGGCGAAGGCTATATCGTCATCTACCTCAAGGGCGAGAACAAGGCTACTTCCATAGACTATCGCAGCCGCGCGTCCTTCAACCCGCCCAAGGAAGGCGAAAAGTGGCCCAGCTATGGGCACAGGGGCGTGGCCGTTCCCGGCACCGTGGCGGGTCTCGCGCTGGCCCTGGAGAAATACGGCACCATGAGCCTGGCTCAAGTTATCGAACCCGCGGTCAAGCTGGCCGAGGAAGGTTTTGTGGTGAGCGAGACTCTGGCGGGCGTGATTTCCGACAATTTCAAGAAAGCGACGGAAAATCCCTACCTCATGTCCATAATCGCCCCCACCGGCCTTCCACTGGAAGCCGGCGACACCTATAAAAACCCGGACCTGGCCAAGACCCTCAGGCTCATCGCCAAGGAAGGAAAGGACGCCTTCTACAAGGGCGAGATCGCCAAGGCCATCGCCGCCGACATGAAAGCCCACAACGGCCTGATCGACGAAAACGACCTGGCCCAGTACAAGGCTATCGAACGCGAACCCGCCAAGGGACTCTACCGTGGTTACGACATCGTTTCCGCTCCGGCTCCCGTGGGCGGCTTCCTCCTCATCCAGTCCCTCAACATGCTGGAAAACTACAACCTCAAGTTCCTCGGTTTCGATTCGGCCATGAAGCTTCACCTCTTCTCCGAGGTCCTGGCCAGGGCCTTCGATGACTATTACGACGTCCTGGGCGATCCCGACTATGTCGATGTGCCCATGCAGGCCCTCACTTCCCAGGGCTACGCCGACGCCAAGGCCAAATCCATCAAGCTCGACGCCATGACGACCAAATACGAGAAGGTCAATCCCAACAGCGAGCACTGGAGCACCACCCACATGTCCGTGGTCGATAAGGACGGCAACGTCGTCGCCCTCACCCAGACCCTGTCCAGCTTCTTCGGAGCGGCCGTGGCCGTTCCCGGTACCGGCATCATCCTGAACAACGAGATGGGCAATTTCAACAACAAGAAAGGCTCCTCGGCCTACGCGCCCGGCAAGCGCATGAACACCACCATCGCGCCCACCCTCATCATGAAGGACGGGCAGTCCTTCGCCACCCTGGGGACCCCCGGCGCCATGAGGATCATCCCCACCCTCACCCAGATCGTGACCAATCTGATCGACTATGGCATGGGTATCCAGGAAGCCATCGAGGCGCCCCGTATGTACTGCACCTATCTCCAGGGTCCCGGGAAAACCACCATCGAACTCGAAGGCGCCCTCTTCCCCAAGAAAACCCTGGATGACCTGAGTCTCCTGGGTTACAAGGTCAAGAGCTACGACAAACGCGATCTGTATTTCGGCGGCGTCCAGGGCATCATCATCAAGGACGGCCAACTCCACGGCGGCGCCGACCCGCGCAGGGACGGAGCCGTGTTCGGGTATTGAATTATCGCTAAAGCTCCGGGCCTGGGCGGAAAGCTTTCCGCCCAGGCCCGGCTGTGGTGATCGAGGCAAAATGAAATTTATCCATGCTCGTCCGGCGTTTCTCGTTTTTTTAAGCTTCATGGCGGCCTTGATGCCTGTGACCGCCCAGAGCGGGACCGTGGCGCGTACGACACTGTTCGCCCATCCGGCCTTCCAGGCCGCGCTGGACGAGCAGCGACCCGGTTCCGCCGTAGCCAGGATCGGCGCGCTCTCGGACTATCTCCCATCGCTGGCGGGAACGGCTCTGGACAGTCCTGTTTACTTTATCGAACCCGGGATCGCAACGCCGGACCCGGGTGAAGCCTTGCCCGCCATCCTCATTCTGGGCGGCACCCACGGTGACGAGATCGCCGGCGTAATGGCCGCCTCTCTCTTCGTCTCCTGGGCGAAACCCTTGGCCGCCCGGCTTATCGTTGTGCCCAGGGCCAACGCTTCGGCCGGCACCTGGTCCGATCCCGACAGACCGGGCCCGACTGCTGTTATCGTCCAGGGCGCCTCGGGTACGAGGGCCTTCAGATACGGCTCTCGATTCACGAAACCCGAGGATGAAATCGGTCCCGACCCGGAGCGCTACTATCCGCCCGAGGCAATCGGTCAGGAACAAAGCCTGGCAGGCCGGGAATCCCGGAATCTCAACCGTGCCCATCCGGGCGATCCTGCCGGTTCGCGCACCGCCCAGGCGGCGGCGGCTTTCTTCAATCTGATCGAAAAGGAAAATGTGAAAGCCGCCTTCGACCTCCACGAAGCCGGTCCCGTTTCTGGCCTGGCCTGGAACATCGTCGCCCACCCCAAGAACCTGGGCTACGCGGCCATGGGCATACTGGCGGCCGACGAGCGGGGCGTTCGGATGGTCCTGGACCAATCCAGGCCGATAAACCGAGGACTTTCGCACCGCGCCTGGGGCGAGCGGACCGACTCGGCGGCCTACCTCATCGAAACCCTCAACCCGGGCCAGGTGACAGGGGGAAAACCCCAGCTCGACCATCTGAACGACGAACTTTCCCCCCTGTGGAAGCGGGTGGGAATACAGGTGGAGACGGTTATGGCCATCCTCATGACCCATTCCGAAATGGACGAGGAAGCCGGCTGGGCGTTGATAGACGGCATGCCCGGAATCGACGATCTGGAGAAGGATTTTGGGCGCTACTACTGAGGTCTTGGTTGAAATCCTGGCCTTTTTGCCGCCGAATCATCCCCTGCGGCCCCTCGCCCTGGAGGGAAGCGGACAGCTGCTCTGGCTTAAGCCCGAAGACGGACGCCAGATCCTGCGCAGGCTGCCCGCCGGTCGCTACAAAGTGGAATACTGGGGAAAGGACTGCGCCTCGCCCCTGGGCGTCGAAATCGCCACGGGACCCACCCTCGTTCTGGGCCCCCCCTCGCAACGCCCCTTGGTGGCCCTTATCCAGGCCATAGAATAGACCCGACAAGTCCGCCGAAGATTGACAAAGACGCGGCGTCGGTATAGCTTTTAATCAAGCCCACATGACAAGGCGGCGAACCCATGAGTTATTCCGACCCAACCAAATTGGGTATCATCGCTTGCCCCGGCGCCGAAGTCTTCGCGGACAACGTAGTCCGCAAGCTGTCCGGGATTTACAAGCGACGCTTCGACCGGAAGACCCAGGCGCTCTCCTCGCGGTACCACATCAGCCAGGAGCTCGCCATCCGGAAAATCAATTTCTCGAACGATGCCAATTCCGGCTATCTGTTCATGCCTGGACCCACGGATAAATACAGACCCCCGCGTTTCAAGATAAACGCCAGGCATACCTTCTTCGCCAACGGAGAAATCAAGACCGAAATTCTGGAATCCATCCGGGGTAAGGACATCTACATATTCCAGGATATCGAAAACCACCAGCCCATCGCCTTCAACGAAGGGGCGGTCAAGCGGGTGATGTCGGTGAACGACCATATCTTCAACCTCTTCGTCGCCATCGATTCGGCCATGCAGGCCGGGGCCGAGCGCATCAACCTGGTGTTGCCCATGTATCCCTATTCGCGGCAGCACAAGAAAAAGGGAAGGGAAGGCCTCACCGCCGCCCGGGTGGGCGCCATGCTGGAAAACCTCGGCGCCGACAGGATCATCACCCTGGACATTCATTCCAGGGAAATCGAAAATTGCTTCGACAAGCTCAGGCTGGAAAACCTCCACGCCTCCTTCCAGATAATCGAAAAGCTGATGTCCATCGTGGATATCCAGACCGAGAACCTCGTCGTCCTCGCTCCCGATACCGGAGCGGTGGACCGCAACAAGTTCTACGCCAACGCCCTCCAGCGGCCCCTGGCCCTTCTCTACAAGGAAAGGGACTACTCCAAGGTGAGCAAGAACGCCTCGGAGTCCAACATCAGCGAGATGCGGCTCCTGGGCGACGTGGAAGGCAAGACCATTTTCATGGCCGACGACATGATCGGCACCGGCGGCACCCTGATAAAGGGCATGAAAAGCCTCAAGGACCTGGGCGCTTCCAAGGTGATCTGCGCGGTCTCCCTTCCGCTCTTCAACGGCACTGCCATTGATGACTTCGACGCCGCCTACAGACAGGGCTATTTCTACAGGATCATCGGCACCAACGCCGTGTACCAGGACGAGCTGCTGCGCAGGGAATGGTATATCCAGGCGGACGTCACGGGCCTCTTCGCCCAGATCATCAGCCTTATCCATCACGATCGATCCCTTTCTTCCCTTTTGGACAACAGGGATCTGGTCGCCAAGCTGATCAAAAAGCAGATGGAAAAGGGAAAGGCGAAGCAGGGAAATCTTGGTTTTGCCGCCAAGCCCGGGGCCGAACAGGAAATCCCCATTCCTCCCGAGGAAGTCATCCCCTACGGAGCCGCCGACAAGCCGTGAAACTGCTGGGCATCCAGGCTTGCGACGTCACCGCCCTGGTCTTCGACATGGACGGCACCCTCTACGAAAATCTCGACTACTACCGCTTCCAGGAAAGCTCTCAGGTGGAGCGCCTGGCGGGTTTTTTGGGGATAAGCCCTTCGGAGGCCGCCGAACGACTGGGCGCGGCGCGGGAAGCGCGCCGCGCCGCCGCCCTCCCCGCCACCAGCATGGCCAATCATTTTCTGACCCTTGGCGTCGACATGCCCAGCATAATCCGCTGGCGCGAAGAAGCCCTCGATCCCCGGCAATGGCTGACGGCGGATTCCAGGCTCGATGCGGCGCTCGCCCTCCTCGCCCAGCGTTTCCGCCTCGCCCTTCTCACCAACAATCCTCGTTCGGTGGGCCGCGCCAGTCTCCAAGCCCTGGGCGTGGCCGCTCGATTCGAACAGGTGATCGGTCTGGATGACACGGGCAAGTCCAAGCCCTCCGCAGAGCCCTTTATCGCGGCTTGTCGCGGCCTGGGGCTGCCCTTCGCGTCCTGCGTTTCCATCGGGGACAGGCAGGACGTGGACATAGAGCCCGCCCTGGCGTTGGGAATGGGGGGAATCCTCGTGCGGGGCGCAAGGGATGTTTACGAACTGCCGGCCTTCTTTGGCCTCTCGACATAAGGCCGGTCGTTGGGCGCCCGCTGACCGGCCCCGACCGGCGCTCAACGACCGGTCGGCGGCGCCGGTCCTAGCGGCTCGGGAAGTTCCTCAGCTCGCCGGCGATGGCGTAGGCGTAGTCTCCGATCTTTTCCATGTGGCGCACGAAATCGATATAGAGCAGCTCGGCTCTGACGTCGGCGCCCTCTTTCAGCCTTTGTCGCGCCAGCTTTTTCAATCTCCGCTTGTCCTCGTCGATTTCGTTCTCCATCTCCGAGGCCATGGAAAGTTCGATCTCCGTGATACCCCTGTGAAGGCGGTCGGCCACGAAGGCTAAAAACTCCTCCACATGGTCGGACAAAGGTTTTAGGCCCAGGAACGATTCGCTTTCGAAAACGAGGCCCTTGGAGCTTTTTTTCTTGAGCAGGAGGGCGAGACTCAGACACTCGTCGGTTATGTTCTCCAGCTCCGAAACGATACGGAGCTTTATGCCCACCCTCATCCTCGTCTTGTCCGAAAGATCGCTGTTCGATACGGCCAGGAGAAACTTCGAAAGCTCCTCGTACATGATGTCGGCGTAATTCTCCTTCGCGGTGAACCAGTCGATTTCCGTGGCGAAATCCATAGGATCGGCCTCGAAATCGCCCCTGATCCTGGAGAACATGGATCTGGCCAGGGCGGCCATGTCGCCGATCTCCTTGCGGGCCTGGAGAAGTGAAAGCTCGGGGGTGTCCATGAGGGTTTTGGGCAGGTAGATAGCCCTAAGTTCGGATTCGCCGGGTTTTTCCGGAATCAGGCGGCAGAGGAAGTTGGTGTACTGCGAAACGAAGGGGAGGAGCGCCACCGTGTTCAGGCTATTGAAAAGGGTGTGGAGCATGGCGATGTGCATGCCCATGTTGGACGGCGAAAGTTCCCCCGGAACGACATAATTCACCAGGTTGATAAAGGGCTTGAAGATTATAATAACCCAGACCGTACCCAGGACGTTGAACAAGATATGTGCCCAGGCGGCGCGCTTGGCATTCGTGCTCGCCCCCGCCGAGATCGATGCCAGGAAGGCATCGATGGTGGTACCGATATTGGCGCCCAAGGTAAGGGCGGCGGCGAGTTCGAAGGCGATCAGGCCCTGGGCGGCCATGGCTATGACCACCGCCATGGTGGCGCTGGAGGCGTGGACGAGAATGGTGAAGACAGCTCCTGCCACCACCGCCAATGCGATGGCGATAAAGCCCATGCCCGAGAACCGCTGTAAAAAGAGCAGCACTTCCGGCGAGGGCCTGGGAATAGCGGCGCCGATAAAATCGAGGCCCAGAAAAATAAGGGCCAGGCCCATCAGGGCCTGGCCATAGCTTCTAAACGATTCGGATCTGCGTTTGGCGCCGCTCATGAAGAAGCCCGCTCCGAAAAGCGGCACCGCCATGGCGGCGATGCTGAACTTGGCGATCCCCACGCCGGCGATGATCCAGCCGGTAAGGGTGGTGCCGATATTGGCGCCCATGATGACACCGATGCCCTGCTTGAGGGTCAAAAGACCTGCGTTGACAAAGGTGATGAGCATCACCGTGGTCGCCGAGGAGGACTGCACCGCGACGGTTACCAGGGCGCCGCTCATTACCCCCATGACGCTGTTCTTGGTCATGAAGTTGAGGGTGTTTTGCAAGCGTTCGCCGGCGGCCTTCTGAATGCCGTCCGAGGTCCTCTCCATGCCGGCCATGAAAAGGGCGAGGCCTCCCAGGAGCTTCAAGAACATCATCGCTATGGTCATGCTGATTTCCGGCCTGAGTATAGCGTTTTAGCCCCGTTCCGGCTACACTTTCGGCGATGAAATATTTTCCGGCCGCTTTTTCGACCACCCTGGCGCTGATTTTACTGACTACCCTGGCCGCTGGGCCCCTTTTCGCCCAGACAAGTCCGCTCCCCGCGGCGGCGGATATCTATCCTGCAAATAGTCTCAAGGGCGCGGGGCTTCCTGTTCTTGCGGCGGACTCCGGGCTGGGCGGAAGCCTCCGGCTGCGGCCTCGGCTCGAGGATTTATCGCTTCCCTTCGGAATCCCGGACAGCATCAAGGATAAGGAACTCAGAATCGAGGCTCTCGCCCTTCTGCCGGCCGGCCAGGCCTATCCGCGGCTTTCACAGAAAGCGATACTCGATGAGCTGAGCGCTATTCTCTGCTCCCCCGAAAGCCTGACCGGGCTTGAATACTGGTCCGCCAGCCGGGGCAAGATGCGCCTGCTTTACGAAACAGTGTACAAGATCGATAGCAAATCGGCGCGAAAACCCGTGAATATCCCTTCCCGGGCCGACGCCATTGCCTTGGGGCCTGGCGGGAGCCTGGAATTCCTGGCGCTCCAAAAAGATACCAGCTTCGGGACCAACGTCTTCGGCTACACCCTGGGACGGGGAGGGGAATCTCTTTTACTTACAAACGAAAACCTCACCGTACTGCGCTATCTGATGCTTCCCTTCGTCAACCCCGGCAGGATGCAAAGCTGGCTCTGGGTGATACCCTGCCGGGAGGGACTGCTTTTGTATTTTATTTCCACCATCGAATCGATCAACATCGCGGTGGAGAGGACAATAGAATCGGCGGAGAACAGAGCCCTGGCCCTTCTGGGCTGGCTATCCAGGGAAGCCTTGAAAACAGGGCTCGGCGGGGAAATCGAATTGCCGGTGAATATGAAAACCATCGGCGCGGGGAAACCCTGAAGCCGGCACTGGGCTTAGGCCTGTCTGACTTCCTTGACCTCGGGCACAGTCTTCTTGAGATAGGCTTCCACGCCCTGTTTGAGGGTCATGAGCGAGTAGGGGCAGGATCCGCAGGCGCCGGTGAGCCGGACATTGACGATACCATCGTCGCTTACGGAAACGAGCTCGATATCGCCGCCGTCGGCCTGAAGCGAGGGGCGGACATCCTGTATGGCGGAAAGAACGCGATCGTGCAGCATGGAATCTCCTTGTTGGCGCATAGTCGAAGCTTTTACAGGGCGGACGACTATTGAATCAAGATAAGTCTACTGATTCGTGGAAGCGAGGGTCAAGGGCGCGGTCTGCTTCTAGCTGTCTTCGGTCCTTGTGTGGTAGAATGGATACAATGACGGAAGGGAGCGGATGGCACGCATCATCGTATTCGTAAACCAGAAGGGCGGGGTCGGCAAGACCACCAGCGCGATCAATATCGGCGCCGCCCTCGCGTCTCTGGACCATAGAGTATTGCTCATCGATTTCGATCCCCAGGGCAACCTCAGCTCGGGCGTCGGAGGCTCCCCCGACGGGGCGGGCGTCTATCAGGTGATCTCCGGTCTCCGCCAGCTCAAGGACGTCATCATTCCCACCAAGGTCCCCGGTCTCTTCCTGGCTCCCTCATCCATCGATCTTTCGGGAGCCACCGTCGAGCTGGTGGATAAAGAAGACAGGAACGAATACTTAAAGCGCGCCGTCGCGACGGTGGAGGCCGACTACGATTTCATTCTCGTGGATTGCCCCCCCTCCCTCGGCATCCTCACCCTCAACGGCCTCAACGCCGCGAACGAGGTGATCATTCCTCTGCAGTGCGAATATTTCGCCCTGGAAGGGCTCTCCCTCATCCTGCAGACCATCGGACTGGTGCAGAAAAGCATGAACCCCTCCCTCAAGGTCAGCGGCATCCTCCTCACCATGTTCGACGGGAGGACTAAGTTGTCCCAGCAGGTCGTGCGCCAGGTGAGCGAATACTTCAGGGACAGGGTTTTCAAGACCATCGTCCCCCGCAACATCAGGCTTTCCGAGGCCCCCTCCCACGGGCTCCCCGTTCTGCAGTACGATCCGGCCTGCATAGGGTCTCGGAGCTACAAGGCTGTCGCCGAGGAGTTGATCAATCGTGGCTAAATTCGGTTTGGGCAAGGGCTTGGGAGCTCTTATCCCCGAGCATCAGCAATATTTCGACAGTTCCAGAAATCCCCTGGAGCCCGGCGAAAATATTCAAATAATTCCCCTTTCAAGGCTTAAGCCCAATCCCGATCAACCTCGGAAAACTTTCTCCGAGGCCTCCATCGAGGAACTGGCGCAGTCCATACAAAAGCACGGTCTTCTGCAACCCATCATCGCCGAACCTTCGGGTGGCGACTCTTATATCATCGTTGCCGGCGAGCGTCGCTTCAGGGCGGCCCAGAAAGCCGGTCTGGAAAAACTGCCTGTGATCCTGCGCGCCGTTTCGGCGGAAAAACGCCTGCAGCTTTCGCTCATCGAAAATATTCAGCGTGAAGACCTCAATCCCATGGAAGAAGCGAGGGCCTATCAGGGGCTCATGGAGCTTACCGGCTACACGCAGGAGCAGGTGGCCGAGGCTGTGGGCAAGAATCGCAGCACCGTGGCCAACGCCCTGAGGCTTTTGCGCCTGCCCGAAGTCATGCAGGAAGCGGTGCGGGATGGCAGCATCAGCGCCGGCCACGCCCGCAGCCTCCTGGCCCTGGTGGACGAATCCGAACGGCAGGCTCTTTTTGCCCGCATAGTAAAAGAAAGCCTTTCGGTGCGTCAGGCCGAGCAGGCGGTCCAGGATTCGTTGCTCCACAGGGCGGGCAAAAAACCGAAGGGCGGCAAAAAAACCGACGCCGTCGTCCCGGCGGAGGAGCTGGATCCCAACCTCAAGGCTTTGGAAGAACTTTTTATCGAGCGCTTAGGCACCAAGGTCGAAATAAAAGGCGGCCTGAACTCGGGCTCGATTCTCATCGAGTATTATTCCCAGGACGATTTGCAACGAATTATGGAGGCCATCGGTTCAGGTGAGTAACGCAGAAAGACTATACCGTACAAGCCCCGCCGGGGCGCGCAGGGCAGGATTCCGCATCCTGCCGGGGGCGACGGCACTGCTTTTTCTGCTGTTCGCCGGGGCCGCGGCCGGGGGCGTTGACGCCCAGCCAGCCCAAACGGCCCAGATCGCCCAAATCGAAACCGCCGCCGGCAAGGACGGAACTCTCACCCGTCACCAGGGCTGGGAGGTCCGCTACGGAATAGCCGCGGCCCCGGCCTCCCCCAGCGCCCTCGCCGCCTTGGTCGGCAAAGCCGAATCCTTCGCCGTGGAAGTAGTAAAGCACAAAGACGAAGCTACCGGCGAAGCCCGCCTCTACGGCACCGGCGAAGCCCATGGCCTCTTCGACGTACCCATGGAAGCGGCCCTGGCCGTCGTGCTGGACTACCCCAACATCAGAGACATCTCTCCCCGGGTAAAGGAAGTCAAGGTCCTCGAAACCACAGGCGACCACCTCTTCGTCTACGAAGACATCGGCATTAACTTCATGGGCATCTCCATCGGCTATAAACTCGACATCGAAGTTTGCGCGGACAAGCTCGCCGGCGACGCCCTGGGCATGCGCGCCCGCCTGGTAAAAAGCCACGACTCCAAACTCTACGCCTCCGACTCCTCCTGGTACTTCCAGCGGGTGGAGGTGGGCGGCAAGACCTACACCTACATGCGCACCTGGTCTTCCTCCGGCCTGCGCAACCCAGGCCTGGGCGTCGCCGGCGTCATGAAACTCTTCACCGCCGGCGAGCTCAAGGACCAGATCGCCGCCGTGGCCAAACTGGCGGCCAAACGGTAGACCTACCCGCGAGACGCACTCCGATTTAAAATCGCGTTTTGAAAGTATTTCGCCGGATTTTCTTATTTCATACTATAATGAAGGGAATTTCCCGGCCTTGGTGATTGTTTATTCCTATGGGATTGAGATAAAGCCTTAGCTTCCCAGGCGAGAAATAATATATCAACCGGTACTGATAATGCGGCACAGTGGCTTTGAAAAATTGAAATTCGCACCGATTTTGATGCTCGCATTACTGGTGTCGGTGTCGCCGCAGGCCTACGCGCAGAATCAACAGCTTCGTGCAGCTTTCTCCGCCCACCTCCCTCCGTATCACTTTGTCGATGAAAACGGAGAGTACGTCGGGCTCCATATCGACATACTTAACTGGATCGCGAAGAAGAAAAAGATTGATGTGAAGCTCGTGGCCTACGAAACGGACGGCGAATGCCTGCGCGCGCTGAAAAGCGGAGAGGTGGACATCCTGTTAGGCCATAAAACGGGGGATGGCGCCGTAGCGGAGCTGCAGTATACGGCGGAATTAACGTCATCGTACCTCTGTCTCATCGCATCGAACGAGGTGACTGCGCAGCTCATAAATACGAACGACTATAACTTTCTGAGCGCCGTGATCGAATTCGGCCTGGCGGCCAGCTCCTCTTTGACCAGGCTGGGAATACGAAGTTACCTGGCCAAAGGCAACCAGGTGCAGGTGCTAGAGGAGTTGATCGAGGGCAATGCCGATCTCGCGCTCGCAGTAAATGATAGCGGCCGATATTTATTGAGAAAAACAAATCTAATGAACCGTTATTCCGTGGTAAGAAGGTATATCAGCCCTGTCAGTCACGCGATGTTGCTTCGGTCTGAGGATTGGGAATTATTCAACGCGCTGGATACGGGCCTTACGGAATTACGGGCCACGGGACAGTATGACGCGATCTACAGGAAGTGGATCCCCGAAAACGAAGCCGAGCTCGCGCAGCACATGAATGAGAGGATTACGAAAATAGTGCTGATCTTTATAGGCGCGGTCATGTCGATACTCGGATTCTTCTTCATATTGAACAGATTGCTGAAAAAACAGGTAAGAGAAAAGACCAAGGAGCTACATGAGGCTAATAGAGAACTTGATAGGCAGATGATTAAGCTTCAGAGCGAAAGCCGCATACGGTACGGCATGATAGAGTACTCGCCCAACAGCATGGTTTCCTTCAATACCGACTATCGAGTGGTATTGGCCAACCAAGCCGCTATGGCGTTGTGCGGACTCAAAAAAAACATCATCGGGCATGATGTCCGCATGCTTAACGTGTTCGGGGAAATCCTCAGCAATGTCGGTTACGATATTTTCTCGCTTGAACATTATAGCGAAAAAGTGAATCACCCGGCGATTTTGATGCTGGAAAAGGATGGCGAGTATAGTTACTACCGATACAACCTGTATCGTTCTCGAGATGAGAAAGGAATCAGCAATGTATTGCTGACGGTGGAAAACGCGACCGCCGAAGAACGGAAAAAGCAGGAAATGTTCGAGAAAGAGAAGACGCGCACGATCAACCGCCTGGTGGCTTCCATAGCTCATGAGATCAAGAATCCGCTGATGACGATTAGAACCGCGGTTTCTTTATTGAAAACGAAGGGAGACGACCAGAAAATACAAGAGGCGTTTATCCGTTTTGTTCCCGACGAAGTCGATCGGATCAACCGTCTCGTCGAAGGACTCATCAATTATGCTCGTCCGGCGAAAGGGCAAGGCGTAATCGTCAACTTGTCAGAACTTGTCAACGAGTGTATGTCCTTGATCAACGTCGCCTTAGAGAAGAATCGCTTTCGAATCGAGGCGGACCTATGTGAACATGCGACGGTTTTCGTAAATCGAGATCGGATAAAGCAGTCCTTGATAAATATCGTCCTCAATGGCGTTGAATCCATGGACGAAAAGCAGCATTTGCATCCCGAAGCGATACTGAAGATGAATATAACCGTCAAGGCTGACGAGAAGTATTCGTCCGTGACGATCCGCGACGAAGGAATGGGTATGACGCCCAATGACATCCGTCATTGCACTGAACCGTATTATTCCACCAAAAAAACTGGCACGGGACTTGGATTGTCGCTCGTGAAGCAATTTGTCGAGGACAACAGCGGCACTTTCGTGGTGCGAAGCAAAAAAAACCTTTACACTGAATGTGAATTGAAGTTCAGGAGGGCGGCGACTGCGTATGAAAAGTAACATCTTGATTGTTGACGATGAATTGAGTTCGTGCACGCTGCTCTCGATGGCGCTCGAGGATTCGTACAACGCCGAGTATGCGACAAGCGCAACCGACGCGATGTCGTTATTGAAAAGCAAGCGCTTCGATGTCGTTTTGCTTGATTTGATGATTGGAAGGGACGACGGCATAGAAGTGCTGAAGCGAATAAAAAACTACGAACCGCAACTGCCGGTGGTCATGATCACGGCGTTCGGTAGCATCAAGACATCGGTCAACGCTATGAAAAACGGCGCGTTCACGTACCTTTCTAAACCAGTTGATATCGAAGAGCTGCGCGTTTTTATAGAACAGGCGCTTTCGGTAAGGCGCTTGAGCGATGAGATCGATTATCTTTCGAGCGAGCTGAAAGAACGCTATCAGTATCAGGAGATGATCGGAAGCAGCGCATCTATGCAAAAAGTGTATGCCCTCATCGAAAAGCTCAATAATGTCGATTCCACAGTCATAATTACGGGAGAAAGCGGCACGGGCAAGGAACTCGCGGCGCGGGCTATTCATTATTCCGGCCGCAGGGGAAAAGAGCGCTTTGTAGTCATTAATTGCGCGGCGATTCCCGAGAATCTACTTGAAGAAGAGTTGTTTGGCCACAAGAAGGGATCTTTTACCGATGCGCTGCAGGACAAGAAAGGAAAATTCGAGATCGCGGACCGAGGCACGATATTCCTCGACGAGATAGGGGATATGCCGTTTTCGCTTCAGAGCAAAATACTGAGGATTATCCAGCAAAAAGAGTTCTCCCCCTTGGGCGGCAACGAGGTAAAGCATGTAGACGTAAGGATAATCGCCGCGACGAATCAGAACCTTGCCGCCATGGTAAAGCAGGGGCGATTCCGGGAAGATCTGTACTATCGCCTATCCGTGGTTACTATTCCGATGCCAGCCTTAAGGGAGCACAAAGAAGACATCCCCCTGCTCTGCGATCACTTTATCAAAAGGTACAATGCCGAACAAAACAAGAGCGTTAAAGGTCTTTCGGAGAGTGCTGTAAGAATATTGGCCGATTACGATTACCCAGGAAACATAAGGCAGCTTGCCAACATTCTCGAGCATGCGATGATCCTGTCAAGCGGCGAAAAGATCGAAGCCAAAGATTTGCCCATCGACGTCTGCGATCGAAATAGAATACATGGACATTCCGACGACGAGCTTTGCTTGAAGCAGCTTCTTGCCGGTATTCCCATACAGAAGCTCGAACAGCTCGCAATCGAGGCGACTTTAGAAAAAAATGGCGGCCGAAGAGATGTCACCGCTTTAGAATTGGGTATAAGCATCCGCGGGCTTCAAAATAAAATCGCTGAATATAAATTGTGAGAGAGCAGCGTCGTGACATCGGCAAAATTTGCCGACAACACGCAAATTTTGCCGACACTGTGTAGTATAGATTAATTAAAATGGCCTAATTTATGGGATTTTGTCTTTTTCTCATTGGCATGTTATTTGCTTCTTTAGCGTGTATCTCACTATCCGGAGGAAATGGCATGAATAAAAAACTGTTCGGGGCTATTTGGGGCTTTCTCCTGGTTTTCTTCGTCGCCGTGGACTGTTTCAGTCAGTCCGCAAACTACCAAAAGACCATCACTATCGCACCCTCCCTCGGCTTTACGAGCATAGATGTGCAGAATGACGCGAGCGCCACGGCGAAGAGCGTATACCTGATCGTATTCGACACCTTGGTCAAATACGATACCAAGAACGGAAAGTACATTCCCGGTCTCGCGGAATCGTGGAAGCAGCTTTCCGATACGCTATGGCAATTCAAGCTTCGCAAAGGCGTAACCTTTCATGACGGCTCTCCCTTCACGGCGGAAGACGTGAAATTTACCGTCGAGCGAGGATTGACCCAATCCGGCGCGAAAGGAAAATTCGTTTCCATAAAGGCCGTCAAAGCAGTGGACAGCAACACGGTCAATTTTGAGCTGACCGCGCCGGACTATGACTTGGTGTATAAGTTGTGCGAGCCTAATACAGCCATCATGTGTAAAAAAACCTTCGATGAAAAGGGCATAGAGGCGGCCAACAAGAACGGCACCGGTTCTTATATGTACAAGGAATGGGTCCAGGGCGACCATGTCACCTTGGTACGCAACGAAAAGTTCTGGGGTGGCGCAAAAAAGACGGTGGAACTAGTTATTCGGACAATACCCGAAGCTTCGTCGCGACTTATAGCGCTCCAGACCGGCGAAGTCGACTACTGCGTGGATCCTCCCGCCGTTGATCTGCATTATATCGCCGAGGATCCGAAACTCGTGCTTTGGCAGATACCCAGCACGAACATCCGCCATATCTTCCTCAACCTGAAAGTCGCTCCCTTCGACAATATTCTTGTGCGGCAGGCGGTGGCGCACGCCATTAACCGCGAAAATCTCATCGCGATGGTCTATGAAGGAAACGCCACGCCGGCGATCAACGTGATGCATCCGAACAGCGAGTACCACGTGCAGGTTCCTTATTATGAATACGACCTGCAAAAAGCCAAGAAGCTTCTCGCCGAGGCCGGATACCCAAAAGGCTTCACGACGACCATCTACTCGTCCTCAGGAACCACGCAGAAGGCTGTCGCCAGCGTAATACAGGCGCAGCTCGCGGAAATCGGAATCACGGTCAAGATTCAGTCGCTTGAAACAGCAACCTTCAATATGGGAGTGGGGCACGGTGGCACCTATCCTATCGCGGTGGATGGTTGGGGAGGGCACGCGATCGGTCCCGATTACGCGCTTCGCAGCGTATTCCACTCCAAAGGCAACGTCAACAGAAGTAATATAGAAGACAAGAATATCGATAAGCTTATCGACGATGCCTTGGCTCTGGGAAATGAAGAAGAGCGCGCCAAGAAATACGCCGAGGTGCAGCAGTTCATAATGAAAAACGCGAACTGGCTGCCGCTCGCGGTAGAGCAGATCAACGTCGGCGTCAAGAAAACTCTCCTGGGTTTCGAGCCTCCCCACGGATTGTTTCATCATTGGGACAATCTCTACATCACGAAGAAGTAAAGGATAGTCCTGGAATAAAAGAAAGAAGCCGCTGCGTATTTCTACGCAGCGGCTCGCTCGATCCACGCCTCTCTCAGCATCCCGGAGGTAGTATGCATAAATACATAATAAACAGATTATTGTCCCTAATACCTGTCATTCTGGCGGTATCGTTCATCGTCTTCTTCATCGTGGACCTCGCTCCCGGAGACGTAGTGGATATCCTCGCGGGGACGGAAGTGTCGGTAGCCGATAAAACCGCCATGCGGGAAGAGATGGGACTAAACAAGCCTCTACTGGTGAGGTACTTCCGATACATGGGGGGAATGCTGCGTGGCGATATGGGCATTTCCTATGTTACGAACAAAAATGTCTTCGAAATCTATATGAGTCGTCTGCCCGCGACGCTGCTTTTGGCCTCGGTAGGCACGATCGTGGCTTTGCTTATAGCAATTCCCTTGGGCATTACCGCGGCGGTTCACCAAAACACCTGGCTCGATTCCGGCAGCATGATCATTGGATTACTGGGTCTTTCTATTCCCACCTTCTGGCTTGGGCTTATGCTGATTATCATTTTTTCGCTCAAGCTCGGCTTATTCCCTTCCATAGGAAACCAAACGCTTTTCAGCATCGTGCTGCCTGCGATAACGGTAGGTTCGGGGCAAGCGGCGTTGACGATGAGAACAACGCGTTCATCCATGCTCGAGGTAATACGGCAGGATTATCTATCCACCGCGCGCGCCAAGGGAGTGCCAGAAAAAATAGTCATTCGCAAGCATGCTTTTAAGAATGCATTGATTCCGATATTGACAGTCATCGGGACTCAGTTCGGCGTAGCGATGGGCGGCGCAGTTATGACCGAGACGGTTTTCGCATGGCCTGGCGTCGGCAGGCTCCTGGTGGATTCCATAAGCAATCGAGATACGCAAATGGTCACCGGAGCGATTATTTTGACTACCATACTGTCGAGTATCGTTATCCTGCTTATTGATATCGCATACGCCTTTGTAGATCCGCGCATAAAAGCGCGTTATGTGAAGTGAGGGATGAAATGAACGCGAAGCAGAATGCGCTAAGGCCTAAGCGGTCGGCGATCAAAAAGAATATCAAGAATCGTAGCCAATTCGCCGAGATAATGCGGAACTTGAAGAAAAATAAGGGTGCGATGATCGGTATTTGCATAATCGCATTGATCGTCGTGCTCACGATCATCACAAACTTCACCGTCGATTACAATGAAAAAATCATCAGGCAAGTGGCTTCTGAGCGACTACAAAAACCCTCCTTAGAACATCCTTTCGGAACCGATCAATACGGTAGGGATATCTTCCTGCGGGTGCTTTATGGGGCGAGGTACTCGCTCCTGGTCGGCATAGTGGCGGTAATGGTGTCGCTTTCCATCGGCGGCGTTTTGGGAATTATCGCTGGATATTTTGGGGGGCTTACCGAAAGCATAATAATGCGAACGACGGATATTTTTTCTTCGATTCCCGCCATGCTGCTCGCCATATGCATATCCACCGCATTCGGCGCGAATATATTTATTTTGATGATATCCGTGGGAGCCGTTACTGTTCCGGCTTTCGCCAGGGTTGCGCGAGCTTCGGTCATGACCGTGAGGGACCAGGAATTCATAGAGGCTGCCCGAGCGATCGGCGCCAGCCGATTATCCATCATGTTCACGCACATCCTGCCCAATTCGCTGGCGCCGATAATAGTGCAGGTAACCATGCGCGTCGGCTCAGCAATTATAACGGCCGCTTCATTAAGTTTTTTAGGTCTCGGGGTTCCAGCGCCGGCTCCAGAATGGGGCGCGATGCTCTCCGAAGGCCGTTCGTTCATCCGTAATTACAGCTATATGACCATGTTTCCGGGCTTGGCGATAGTGCTCACGGTGCTATCGATCAACTTGATCGGCGACGGACTTCGGGATGCGATGGATCCGAAGCTCAAGAGGTAATGGATATGAGTCTGGACACTATACTGAAGATCGAAAACCTGGTCGTGCATTATGAGACCGAAAGCGGAACGGTGGAAGCGGTAGGCGGGATCGATCTCATCTTGAAGAAAAAACGCGCCCTGGGCCTTGTGGGAGAAACCGGAGCCGGCAAGACCACTACCGCAAAAGCATTGCTGAGACTGGTGCCCGACCCTCCCGGCGTGATCAAAAGCGGAGTGATAGAACTCGATGGAGAGGATATTTTAAAGAAAAATATCCGTGAACTGGAAAAAATCAGGGGGAAAGACATTTCCATGATTTTCCAGGATCCTATGACGGCCTTGAATCCGGTGTTCACCGTGGGTGAGCAGATCGCGGAGAGCATACGTCTTCACGAGCCCGTGAGCGTCGAGGAGGCGAACGAGCGGGCGAAGAAGATGCTGGAACTGGTCGGCATTCCAGGGTTCCGCGCCGTCGAATACCCGCATCAATTCTCCGGAGGGATGAAACAGCGCGTCGTCATAGCGATCGCGTTGGCTTGCCACACGAAGCTTCTTATCGCCGACGAACCCACGACGGCCCTCGATGTGACAATTCAGGCGCAGGTGCTGGAGCTTATGAAAAAGCTCAAGGATGAATACGAGACAGCAATGCTCATGATCACCCACGACTTGGGCATCGTTGCTGATGTCTGCGACGAAGTGGCGGTAATGTATGCCGGAAGGGTTATTGAAAAAGGGACGCTGGAGGATGTATTCAACCACACGAAACATCCTTATACGGAAGGTTTGTTCAACTCTTTACCGAATATCGAAGACCGAAAAGCGAAACTCGAGCCTATACCGGGCCTCATGCCGGACCCGACGGCGCTTCCGGAGGGCTGCTCCTTTTCTCCACGTTGCCCCTACGCGAAAGAGTTATGTAAACAAAAACGCCCTCAGCCAAAGTGGATGAGCGACACCCATATGGTGGAGTGCCTGCGTTACGACGAGCCTGAATTTTGCATCGTAAGGAGGGAGATTAATTGACTAAAAACCTGGTCGCCGTAAAAAACCTTACGAAATACTTCAAGACATCCCGAGGAATGCTCCACGCGGTGGATGGAATAAGTTTTACCATTGATGAAGGGCAAACCCTCGGCGTCGTCGGAGAATCCGGCTGCGGAAAATCGACAACCGGCAGGGCTATCCTGCGCCTTATAGAGCCGACTTCCGGAAGCGTCATGTTTGACGGTCGCGATGTGCTCAAGTTTGATGAGTTGGAAATGCGCAGGGCGCGTCGTGAGATGCAAATCATATTTCAGGATCCTTTTTCGTCCCTCGATCCCCGGAAGACCATCAATCAGATTATCAGCGAAGCTATCCGAATTCACAAGCTGATTCCGGATAAGAATCAACGCGAAGAGCGCGTAAAAGAGCTCATGGATACTGTCGGACTCGCCCAACGTCTAATAAATACCTATCCGCATGAATTGGACGGCGGGCGCCGGCAGCGTATCGGAATAGCCAGGGCGCTGGCAGTAAATCCCAAGTTCATTGTCTGCGATGAGCCGGTATCAGCTCTGGACGTATCGATCCAAGCCCAGATTCTCAATCTTTTGAAGGAGCTGCAGGAAAAGCTTGGATTGACCTATATGTTCATCACGCACAATCTTTCTGTGGTAAATCACTTCTCTGACATTATCGCTGTCATGTACCTCGGAAAAATCGTTGAAAAAGCTCCTGCTGAAGAGCTCTTCACAAATCCCTTGCATCCTTATACCAAGGCGCTGATTTCCGCGATTCCCATTCCATCGCTTTCCCAGCACAGGCAAAGGATAATACTGAAAGGAGAAGTCACTTCCCCGATCAACCTTCCGGATCAATGTCGCTTCTCGAAGCGCTGTCAACATGCATGTGAAAAATGTCTCGAGAAGGGCCCGGAATTGATCGAGGTGGCGCCGGAGCACTTTGTCGCGTGCATCCTGCACAATAAAGGATAAAAAATGCTGATAATCAAGAACGGAATGATTTTGCCCGTCCTGGAAGAAGCCAGAATCGCGGATATCGCCGTAGAAAATGGAAAGATAAGGGCGATTGAAAAAGAAATTATCAACGACAAAGCCGACATTATCGATGCCGCTGGCTGTTATGTCACGCCAGGGCTCATCGACGCTCATTCGCACATCGGCTTGATTCAGACAGGCACTCCCGATTTTGACCACAACGAACCTTCGGATCCTGTAACTCCAGAGATGCGCGCCATCGATGCGATAAATCCATCGGATTGCGCCTTCGCCACCGCGAGGTCCGCCGGTGTTACCTCCTGTGTAACCGGGCCGGGCAGCATAAATCTGATTGGCGGAACTTTTGCCGCAATTAAAACATGGGGAACCGTCATAGACGACATGGTTTTCAAGTATCCCGCAGCCGTAAAAATGGCGTTGGGAGAAAATCCGAAACTGAGGTATTCGGAGCAGAACAAAACACCCAAATCCCGTATGGCGGAAATCGCAATCATTAGAAAAGCGCTTATCCGGGCAACCGAGTACCAGAACAAGCTCGCACGCGCCGGGGACGATGTCGATAAGCGTCCTACAAGGGACCTCTCGCTGGAAGCCCTGCTGCCTGTTCTGTCGAGAGATCTGCCGCTGAAAATCCATGCCCATCGCGTGCATGATATCGCCAACGCAATCAGAATCGCTGACGAGTTCAATATCAGATATACCCTGGACCATTGCACCGAAGGTCATTTAGTACCCGATCTGCTCCTTAAGGCCCTGGAAAATAATTGCGACGGAATCATTATCGGGCCTTTGATGTCGTACAGCAGGAAAGTTGAAACATCTAATAAGCTTGCGCTTAAAATGCCCATGGCCTTATACGAAAAAGGCATACCCTTCGCCATATGTACGGATTATTATGAAAACCCTGTAGAAACATTGCGCATCTGCGCCGCATCGTCCATAGCGGAAGGTCTCCCCTCAGATGAAGCACTAAAAGCTATCACCCTCAACGCCGCGAAAATAACCGGAATCTCGGATCGCGTAGGAAGCCTCACTATCGGAAAAGACGCGGATATCGCAATATTTTCCGGAGATCCCATGGATTGCCGTTCCCACTGCCTCATTACCATTATCGACGGAAATATTGTCTATAAAAGGAGTGAACTGTCATGAGCAAACATTCGATCCAATATCGCAGCCTATCTCAGGAAGATTTCGTGGAATGCGGCGCTTTCAATCTGAAGATGGCCATCAAGGCCCTCAAGACAGCCCTCGTCAAGTTCGAAGAGGGGCGAATCCTTTTCCCCGAAAAAATCGTCCAGATATTCGACGAAGCAACGCAATCGCGTATAAATTGCCTGCCCGCCACATTGTTGGACGAGAAAATCTGCGGCGTCAAATGGGTATCAGTATTTCCTGAAAACCCCATAAAATATGGTACCCAGAACCTCAGTGCCATCATTATTCTGTCCAATATCGTAAACGGCTACCCTGTTTGCGTCATGGACGGTACACTCTGCTCCAACATGCGCGTAGCCGCAATGGGCGCGACTGCCGCCGAACACCTGGCGCGCAAGGACGCCGAAAGCATCGGATTCATAGGCGCCGGCGAGCAGGCAAAGATGCATCTTTTGGGCATGAAGAGCGTCCGCCCCGGCCTCAAGGTTTGCCGGGTAGCATCTAAATACGCCGAAGAAGAGAAGGACTTTATCGCGAGCCTTTCGCTGTTGCTCCCCGACATGGAATTCGTTGCCTGCAATACTGTTCTCGAAGACGCCATCCGCGGTTCCGACATTATCGTGACCGCCACCAGCGCCCAGGCCCCCCTGCTCAAGGCATCGTGGATCAAAAAGGGGGCTTTCTACAGCCATATCGGAGGTTGGGAAGATGAATTCGCCGTTGTAAAGATGGCCGATAAAATCGTCTGCGATGACTGGGCTACCGTCAAGCACCGCACCCAAACCGTAAGCCGCTGCTACAAGGCTGGCGAAATAAGCGATGTGGACATTCATGCCAACATCGCCGACATCGTCCTGGGCAAAAAGGCTGCCCGGGAGCGGGATGATGAATTCATCTACTTCAATGCCGTCGGCCTTGCCTATGTGGATGTCTCGATCGCCCATGCCATGTTCAAGCTTGCCGAAACGCAGAACTCCGGACGCATTCTCGATTTGCAGAATACCATGATTTTCGACAAGAACCTGAAAGGGAAGATCAGGCTGTAATTTGATCCTCAGTGTCGATCAAAATTTGCCGGTTTTCGCCTGACATTTCTCTTCTCTGGCTTGTGTAATGGTTTTCCTATGAAGAATACCGTGATCACGGGTTGTCTCTGCGGCATTAGCTTTGCGGTGACGAGGGAGTTTCTGGTGGTAGAGTGTCGGACAGGAGTGAGAGCCTGACGAAGTCGAAAAGCTCGCCGTAGGGGTTTTCCTTTATCAGCCTCTGACTTCGCGAATTTCTCTGTCGGTATAGAAATCCTCAAATGACGAAAAAATATAAAGACAGGCCAATGGATTTCGTCGATGCCATACTCGTCATAACGGCAAAGTCCGGCTATATTCTGATAAGGGAATGGTTCCTCATTCGACAAGGCAAGGTTTCACAGGAGACTTCGTAGCTTCGCAACGGCCAAATGATGGTACGCTACATGACCGAGCTCGCCAATGTATATCTTATTGCGGCAGAAAGTTCCCCTGAGGGCCACCGTCTCTTTGGAATGTCGCGCGACACTGTAAATACTAAGTGAAAACGATGTTGACGATGGAAAATGATCTGTGTTAATCTTAAAAAAATTTATCATAATGTAAAAATTGACTACTATTTTTCACGAGATTCTTTCGAGGCAGCCTGCGATGAGGATGGTACGAGAGATGAAAGGTTTCTTTATTACACCACCCCCCCCCCCCGAGCGCAATAAGTCCATATACTATAATAACTTATATCATAGTTGGCGTAAGAAGTAGGGCAGGTTCTCTGAAATGCTTGTCCGTCTTGACGGATTTAGCCTCGGTTAGCCCCAGATGAGCTTGCGCCCTTTTGACGCGGCAAAACCGCGCAGGGCAACATCCCGGGAGGACGACACATGGTACATGTTGATCCAACGCGACTCGGATATGTACCGCCGCCGTTTTCTCACCGTGTCGCTTGCCATCGGGCTTCTGCTGCCCTTATCCGTGGCCGTCGAATCCCTACGGCTTCGCGAGTACTGGAATCTGCCAATTCTGGCGGCTGCCGAGGCTTTGATCGCCGCGGGCTTTTTACTCTCCATATGGGCCTCGTCCCGCTCCGTGGACCGAATCCGCTCCGTCGTGCTCGCGCTCTATCCTCTTGCGTATTTGTTGAGCACTCAATCGCCCGGTAGCCACCAGACCTATGTAATTGTCCTTCTGATCATGCCTCCGATTTTCGACACCCTCGTCTCCAGGAGGGAGTACAGGTATTGGCTCGCTTACGCCATGATCGTCGTCGCCCTCGCGGGCCTCTCCTTCCTCGTCGGCAGACCCTCGATGTGGCATCGCGACTTTTCTCTCGGCGGAACCCTCACAGTGCACGCGTCCTTTTTCGTGCTGTGGGTCATGTGCTATGTGACGAGCCGTCAGATGCATTACTACAACGACAAGCTGATATCCTATGTGATCAACGATCCCGTGACGGGGCTGCGCTCCATATTGGCGCTCCGGAAAGCGCTGGCCCAGGAAGGCAGCCACCTTTTGTGCCTCGTGACCATAGGTAATTTCGGCGAACTCTCCACCATCTTCGGCTACTCCTTTACCGAAAATGTCCTCAAAGCCGCGGCTGAACAGCTTTCCAAGGGAGCGTCTGCGTCGAAGGGCTCCATCTACCGGCTCAGCCACAGCGACTTCGCCTTTCTGCGTCCCCTCTCGGCGAGAGAGTCTCCCGCTCAGGTCGCCCAGGTTTTCTACCGGAGCCTGTCCGAACCCCTGAGGATGCAGGATAAAATAATCGCGTTGAACTATAGAATCGGTTATACCCTCAGCGCGGAGCAGAACCCGGAGCAGGCCCTCCACAGGGCTAACGAGGCGGTCAAGATCGCGATCGAGGAGGGTAGGGACGTCGCCGAATATCGTTGGGATGCGGAACGCTTCGCGGCTGTGGAAACGGCGGTCAACGATCTCGTGACCCTTTCGCGCAATGTCGCCGACAAGTCGTTCGCGGTATTTTACCAGCCCGTGGTCTCCCTCAAGGAAGACCGGATCGCCTGGAACGAGGCGCTCCTGCGTTTCAAAAGGGAGAGCGATGAAGAAGGTTACGAGGAACCCGCGCGCTACATAAATCTCGCGGCCTCCACGGGTCATTGGGCGGCCATAGAGGATTTTGTGCTGGAGGCGGGGGCGAACCGCGCGCTGGGGGGAGGGGGCCCGGTCTCGTTCAACGCGGGGCTGATGGACCTCGATCGGGAAGCCTTTGTGGAAAAGCTGGAGCGGGCCGCCCGGGACGCGAAGGCCGCCGGCTCAGGTATAATCCTGGAACTGCTCGAAGGAGACTTCGGCAAAGCGGATCGGAAACATCTGGAACTTATCCAGGAGCTCAGGGCTAAGGGCTGCCTCATAGCGCTCGATGACTTTGGGACCGGCTATTCCAACTACGCGCGGGCATCCTCCTTTCCCTTGGATATCATGAAGTTCGACAGGGCTCTCATCGGCCGCGCCTTTGCCGAAAAGTCGGAGGCGATCCTTATAGGCGACCTCGTGCAGTTCTGCGCGGACAGAGGGGTACTTACCGTGGCCGAGGGGATCGAGACCGACCATCTCGCAGACCTCGCCGCCCTGATGGGCTTCGACTTTGGCCAGGGTTTCTACTGGACCAGGCCTCTCCCGGAACTCGAGGCCGCGCCCGCCAGGATGACAAGCCTGCTCGCGAAAAAACTCGGCCGGAGCTGAGGCGTTGGGGGCGTCCCCTGGGACTTTTCCCCGCTGCCGCCCTATCCTTGACGTTGCCCGTCTCAAGCGGCTATTCTTTTGTCCTAACCTTCCCCAAGGAGAAACCCTATGAGCGTTATTGAATATGTAGAGGCCAGAGAGGTTCTGGATTCCCGGGGCAATCCCACCGTCGAGGTGGACGTGGTGCTGGAGGACGGTACCTTAGGCCGCGCGGCTGTTCCTTCCGGGGCTTCCACCGGCGAGTACGAGGCGGTGGAGCTGCGGGACGGCGACAAGAAGCGCTATCTGGGCAAGGGCGTGCTCAAGGCGGTGGAGAATGTTAACACGGCTGTCGCCGGCGAGATTTGCGGTCTTGACGCCCTGGAACAGGTGGATATCGACCGCACCATGATCGAGCTGGACGGCACGGAGAACAAGGGCAAACTGGGCGCCAACGCCATTTTGGGGGTATCCATGGCGGTGGCCAGAGCGGCGGCGGAATATCTGGGGCTCCCCCTGTACAAGTACCTAGGCGGCGCGCACACCACCCTCCTGCCCGTGCCTATGGCCAATATCATCAACGGCGGCAAGCACGCCGACAACAAGATCGATTTCCAGGAATTCATGGTGATGCCCGTGGGCGCAGGAAGCTTCCGCGAAGCGGTGCGCATGACCGCCGAGGTTTTCCACAATCTGAAGAGCCTGTTAAAAGGCGCCGGGCACAATACCTCGGTGGGCGACGAAGGCGGCTTCGCTCCCAACCTGGACAACGAGGAAGCCCTGCAGTTCATCATGAAGGCTATCGAAAAGGCCGGCTACAGGCCCGGCGAGCAGGTGGCCATCGCCCTGGACTGCGCATCCAGCGAACTCTTCGACGAGGGCGGTCGCAGGGGTTACAAGTTCTGGAAAACCAATCCCGATAAGCTTTTCACCGCCGACGAGTTGATCGAGCTCTATACCAAGTGGGTGGGCAAGTATCCCATCATCTCCATCGAGGACGGCCTGGATCAGAACGATTGGGAGGGCTATGTCAAGCTTACCAAAGCCCTGGGGAACAAGATCCAGATCATGGGCGACGATTTCTTCGTCACCAACACCAAGCGTCTGGAAAAGGGCATAGCCATGGGCGCCTGCAACTCCATTCTCATCAAGCTCAACCAGATCGGCACCGTCACCGAGACGATCGAGGCTATAACTATGGCTAAGCGAGCCGGCTACACCGCCGTCGTCTCCCATCGCTCCGGCGAGACCGAGGACGCCTTTATAGCCGACCTCACCGTGGCCATGGAAACCGGGCAAATCAAAACCGGCTCCATGTCCCGCACCGACCGCATCTGCAAGTACAACCAGCTCATGCGCATCGAGGACGAGATGGAAGGCATCGCGGAGTATTGGGGAAAGAAAGTCTTCTACAATGTCCATGGATAAGAAGAGACACGATACCAGGATTCTGGGGATTAACAGGATTCGGCCGTAAGATTGTCCAGTTCAATCCGACAAGGGGCCTGTCAGGAATGGCAGGCCCTTTTTACGTCCTATCTATTCGAAACAAGTGCCGAGGCCACATCCGTCTTTGAAAAGCCTCCACCCTTATAGAGAAGCGAATCGTTCAACGTCGATGCCAGCGCATAGGCGGCGCAATCGCCCAGGTTGAGCCCCGCGGGATGTCTCCCCTTGCCAAAACGACGCCAAGCTGCCATCGCAATCTCGGCCTGTCCTGAATCGACGGGTAGAACCGCGCATTCGGCGGCGATTTTCGCTAATGCGTCGCGGCGAGGAATGTAGTTACCGTCGTTACCGGCGAGACTGGCTTCGAGCGCCTCCACTATGACCGAGGTCATAGTGGTGCCTTTTCGATGCGCGAGATCGCGGGCGAGCCGCTCAACCCGCGGATTTCTTATGCTGATAGCCATCGATATTCTCCATGTATATACACGGAGGTCAAGCGAAAGATTTCTGAGTGCGAGCTACAAGAACCAAATCAGCGCGAGTATGACCACGGTCGGCATCACGTTCCGCCAGAATACTTTTTTTGCGATCCTCCAGGCCTTGTGCTCCAGGTAGTCAATCCTGTACGCCGCGAATTCGCCGGTTATGCATGAGCCGGGAATGCCTCCGGGGGGCGAGATCCACTGCCCGGCGAGCACCACGTTCTTCAGGCCTTTGATGAAAGGAGAAGGATAGGCCGTTCTTATGTTCGCCTCCTTCGGGAGAATACAGGCCTGGTTATATCCGTTGTGCGCGTTGCAGTACCGCTTGTAGGTGCAGGGGGTCCATGCGTCGAGCAGGGTCAGCTTGCCGTGGTATTCCGGCCAGGTTCGCTCTATTTTATCCTTTACCAGGGCGGCAAGCTCCAGCTTTTTCGATTTATAGGCTTCCTTATCGTCGCCCAGCGCCTTCCAGTAAACCCAGCTGGACCTATCCATGCCCCAGAGAACCTGGATGATCTGCTTGCCCTCCGGCGCGAAGGAAGGCTCATAGGCATAGGTCTTCAGCGTGACGCGATCATTGAGCCAGGGGTCAACCTGGAGTTCGGACGCGTCCAGATTGGTCTCGTGCACGAGCAGGTCCCGCTCATCGTCGATAGCCCAGGCCGCCTGGAACATTCCGTAGATCGGGTATATGTTCGGTTTGTCGAAATACTCCCTGAGCTTTTCAGGCATATAGGATCTATCGAGCAGCTGGCTGAAGGTGAAATCGGCGTCGCAGGCGGGAATGACATAATCAGCCTTAACATGCGTTCCGCCCTCAAGCACGATACCGGTCGCCCTGTCTCCGGCGACTTCGATGTGCCGTACCGGCGCCGAACCGCGGTAGGCACCGCCCAATTCTTCGAATCGCGCCTTCATCCGCAGCGCCGCCGCTCTGGATCCTCCGACGAGGAGGCCGCCGTCCCCGCTCACGAAATTGCCGTAGGCGACGGGGAAGGAGTATGCCTTGGATTCTCTGGGGCAGAAATCGCTGAGGCAGCGCTGGATAAGCGGGTGCTTGAATTTGTTCATCAGATCCTGCGTGCTTTCGCGAGGATATCGCATGAACAGCCTGAACATTTTCAGTGATTTTAAAAACAGCCTGGTTCCGCCGATGGCGCCCAGTTGTTCGCCAGGGATGCCGGCCGGGATGAGGGTGGATGTGCCGAGCGCGACATTGTCGAACAAGGTGTTGATCTCATCCTTATCCTCGGGCGACAGGGCAATCCATTCCTTTCGCGTCTTATCGAGGTCGCTATACAGGGAGAGCCGCTGTCCATTCAGCCAGGACGTATACATAACGTCGCTTCTGAGCACGCCGGTCGAATCGTCGATGAAGCGCGTCTCCCTGTACAGATCATGCAGGTCGCTGCCCGGGGTCGTACCCATGAGCCAGTGGATGCAGTTGTCGATATGGTAGCCGTCTCGATCCCATCCGGTACACTCTCCGCCTGGAACGGCGTTCTTTTCGAACAGCTCCACAGGGTATCCCAACCTGAGGGCATAGATGCCAGCGCTGAGCCCGGCGACCCCCCCTCCTATGACGACGACTTTTTTATTGTTTTCATGCACTGAAGCTTCCTTCGTGCGTCATAATGTTCCGGTAGATTTTTTCGATATCGGCCTTGTCGGGAATGGCGATGCCTCGTTCTTTGTCGGCGAGGATCAACAGCGTGTCGCCACTCCTGATTCCCATCATGTCCCGCATTTCCTTCGGAATGACGATCTGTCCCTTTTGGCCGACCTTCACCATGCTCATCAGCTTTCCTTCCATGGTTGCTCCTGTTCAAATAGTATGAATAGTATAACTAGTATAACTCACACCGATGATTGTCAAGGAAGGTTTCTTGAAAATTATTCCGGCGATGGTCAAGGATGGATCAGCTTTTCAGCCTTTCAATGCCCCAGCGGCTACGCCGGCGGTGATCTTCTTGCGGAAACCGATATAGAACAGGAGCATGGGAAGCATGCCTATGACGAGGGCGGCGAACTGCTTCCCATAATCGGAGGAAAGGGCGCCGGAGAAACGGTAGATTCCCAGCGGCAAGGATTTTAAGCCGGTATCGCTGACAAGGATATTGATGAGAGCGAACTCGTTCCAAAGCGAAGGTATGTTCAGTATCGCTAAAGTCATGGCAATAGGAGCGGACATCGGAACAATGATAGTATGAAAAATCCGCGAGTACCCGGCGCCATCCAACTGCGCTGCTTCGATGACCGCGTTCGGGATGCTTTTTGCATACCCTGTGGCCAGGTAGATCCCTACCGGGAGCGCCGATCCGGTATAGACGAGTAGAACGCCTAATCGCGTATTGTGGAAAAGATTGAATTCCCCTCCCTTGAAAAGGCCGAGCGTTCGCAGGAACCCCCCGAGGAGGCGATCGAGCATCGTGACTTCCAGAAACAAGGGGACCATTAGGGACTGAATAGTTAGAAGAATGCCGAGTATGAGACTGCCATAGAGCGGTGCCGTAGCCTTTGATTTTATCTTTGCGAAGGCGAATCCTGTCCGCAGGGAGAAAAAAATGATCCCCGCCGTGGCTCCTGCCGTGTATAAAACCGAGTTGCCGATCAGCCTGCCGAATTCCCCTATCCTCCATGCGCCGACATAGTTGTCCAGGGTCCAGACCGATGGCAGCCCGAGCATATTCATTTTGAATTCGTTTGTTGTCTTGAAGGAGTTCAGAAAAAGCCATACAAGGGGATAAATCGTTATAAAGCTGAAAAAGCCCATGACTGCGTAAGCGAGGATTCTTCCGATTATCGCGACTGGTCTCGTTCGCCGGTTACGCCTGTACTGAGATTCCACCACCCTACTCCTTCCCGCCGAACCGTTTTTCGAGGGCGACCATAATCAGTATCAGGGCGAGGCTGAACAGCACGATCATTATGGCAATGGCGTTGGCCAGGGGATAGTTCGGGGCGCCCATGAATGCCGAATCGTACATATAGATAGAGAGTACCTGCGTGACGCGAGCGGGACCTCCGCCGGTCATCGCGAGGATGAGGGCGAACCCGCTCAATGATCCCGATATACAGAGTATACTCGCGTTGAGAATCACGCCGGAAAGGCTGGGAACGACGATAAAGCGCATAACCTGCATTTCTGAAGCGCCGTCTATCTCTGCTGCTTCGAGAATCTGAATGTCGATCTTCTGCATATTTGCGTGAAAAAGAATCAGATAAGTCCCTGTCCACATCCAAAGTGTGACGAAGCAAATGGGAATCATGGCTACATCGCGCTGGTTGAGGAATTCCGCGCTCCATTTGGGCGCGAGTAAATTGACAAGATCCTGTTGAACCATGATCAACTGATCCGGGCTATAACTGAGCAGGAAATCCTTGAGTTCGACGCGGGGGCTGGAAAAAATCGCTCCTATCGTCTGGGGACTTATTCCTATAATTTTGTCGACAAGCTCGTCCGTAATGCTGAGGGTACTTGCGGGGCGGAAAAGCTCGGTCAGCTTTGCTGCATACTGGCTTCTGTAGAAACTGTTGGCCAGATCGGCTATAGGACCGTAAGGAGAGAATATGATGCTCCACATTATGCCGATGACGATCGTCGAGATTATTGCCGGCACGTAGAGAATGCCCTGCCAGAACGCTCCGAACCTGACGATTTTCCGATAAATCAAATAAGCGAATACAAAGCCGAGCGGCAGTTGTCCAAATACCGAAATCAAAACGATGTAAATGTTGTTCTTGAGGCCGTTCCAGAAGTATGGGTCAGCGAACAATTTACGGTATTGCTGGAACCCGGTGATCTTCCAGGGCTCAGCTCCGAACATTTTCCCGCCGCTGAAGTCGGATAACGAGAGAATGACGGCGAGCACAATCGGGAAGGCGAATACGAAAAGGAATAACAGATATGAAGGCAGAACCATGGACCAATACGCTCTGCCGCGTTCCGATTCTTTTCGATGCCTGCCTATCAATGACTGCCCCCAGATTTAAGCCTGAAATAGAATTTTAAGCCTGAAATAGAATGCTTAATCGATTGTGAGTTCTAGATCTCGCTAGTCTGTCGGAAAGCGCGCTTGCATCCTCGGGGTGCAGACACGCTTTCGTTTCCTGCACGGAGCCATCGAAGCGATGGCTCCGATGGTCTATTTGCGCGATGCGATCCAGCTGTCGGTGGCGGCCTGAATACTCTCCGCGACCTGCATAGGCGTCTTCGTGCCGAGGCCGATCTGCTGGAGGCCTAGGTTGAGCGGGGTATAAATGCTCGTGTCCATGGCGCCGTCGAGTACATAGCAAGTCTTCCCAATGGAAGCGTAGTACTGCGACATTTTCGTGGTGAAAGGCTCGAGTTTATCGCTCTTTACATCCTTGCGGGAGGTGATGTACTTGCCCAGTTCGAGATACTGGCGTTGAACATCCTGCGAATACAGATACTTGAGAAGCTTGACGGCCGCCTTTTCTTTCGCAGAGCCAGCGGGAATGGCCGAGGAAATTCCGTAGCCACAACCGAGGATGGCTGAGACGACTCCGGGATTTTTCTCGTCAGGGATGGCTGGAAAGTTGAAATACCCAAAATCGGATTCCTGCTTTTTAGGGTCTATGAGGGCGATGCCCGAAGCTTTGTCGGTGATGAAAGCGTTCTGGCGCCAATCGCCGTCGATGAAGAAGGCGGCTTTCCCCGCAGCGAACAATGCCGGAGCTTCTCCGTATGAAATCTGGATGGTATCGCGACCAAGGATGCCGTCCTTGTACATCATTTCGACGAATTCCAGGGTTTTTACGAATTCTTTATCGGTGAACTTAACTTTTCCGGCCAGCGCCTTGTCGATCCATTCGTCCCCAAGCATGCGACCTACGATGGTAGAATAGAGGCAGGATTGCATGACCCAGTCGTCCTTGTTGGCCATAAGCAGAGGACGAATCCCCTTGGCCTTGAGTTTGGGTAGCATAGCCTTCATTTCCTGATAGGTTGTGGGGACCTTCAAGCCTAAGTCGGCGAGGAGCTTAGTATTGGTGTACATCACCGTGGAATAGCAGACACTTTGAGGCAGCTCGGCCAGGTATTTGCCTTTTTGCCCGGAGGGATCCACGACGGAGGGCATGAAATTGGAGAGGAAATCATTTCCCAGAAGCGGCGCTAGATCCTTAACCAGTTTCTGTTCGTGGAGAATGGTAGATCTTCCGGACGGATACATGTACATAACGTCGGGGACGGTGCCCGCGGCGACATAGGCAGCCAGTTTCTGATGAAATGGCTCGTTGGACAGCTCTTCTTTCACTATTGTGATGTCGGGGTTGTCATCTATGAACTTCTGCCAGATTGCCTGATCCTCAGCATAGCCCGGCGCCGTGGCGTCGATGTAGTTGAGGACGAAAAGATTCGTCTTCTGGGCGAACGCGCCCATAGAGAAGATGACCGAAAACAAGACAGCGAAACACATCGCTTTTCGCATTCCAAGGCCTCCATCTTGAGATTTATTCCCTACGGGAATATTTAGGGTCCCAATGAACGGGAGCGATTCATCTGGTCTCCCGACTAACCGGAAATTTGTTAAGAGAAAAAAGGTTGTGTATGAGCATGCCTGCCGCCCCAAATGCGACCGCCTGAGAACCGAGGGAGGAATACTGTATTTGTATCTGCCGCTTGACTGGATACATCCAGTTCTTATCGATCGCCTTTTCGAGAATATGGCAGAAGTCGCCGCCGCAACTTTCTATGTCGCCGCCGATGAAAATCCGGCTAAAGTCCAGGGTGTTGACGAGCATCGCAATGTTCCTGGCGAGTTCGGAAGCGAAGCGCTCGAACACGGAAGAGTCCGCTAGAATATTGCTCAGCTCTTCCTTCGAAAGCGCTACTTGTATGCCATTGTCCTCTTCGCATAGGACACTGCGAAATTCTCCCGCGAAGGAATTGTTGCCATAATGGACTTTTCCATTTATGACGATTCCGAAACCCACACCGACGCCCCCATACTCTGTATGGGGAACGAGGGCTTGCTTGAACTCGACGAGGACGAACAGAATGTTCTTGAGTTCGGTGTTTTTATGGAAGGCCAGTTCTCCCCAGGCGCAACAGTTGGCGTTGTTCTCGATAAAGAAAGGGATATCGAGTTTGCGCGAGATTTCTTCGACAACATTAAAGGGCTCGGATATCTGCAGAGGCACGGAGAAAATGATTGTTCCGTCTTTAGGGTTTATAAGGCCCCCGGCCCCCACCCCGATTCCGAGAAGTCGTCCCGGATACTTGCTAAGCCGACTGCGGAATTCCCAGTATATAAGTTGTACGCTTAATGCCAGGTTGTCTTTCGTGATGGACTCGTTTTCTTCCTTGATTTCCAGGATGTCGCCGGCCAAGTTGACCGCCACGACCGAATAATGCCCGCTTTGTATAGCAATCCCGATGGTGTATCCGTAGTCTTTGTTGATCGAAAGCGGGATTGGCTTTCTGCCGCCGTTCTTGCTGGACAGCCCTTCGGGGTGTTCAATGATGAGACCCTGCTCGATCATGCTATTCACTTCGACGGTAACGGTCGATTTATCGAAGCCAAGCCGACTCGCTATCTCGGCCCGGCTTATGTTGGGCGACTGCCATAGAGTACGTATGATTCGCGTGGAATTTTTTATCGTGGCCATATGGCTCCTTATTTGGACGCATTTTAATTAATTGAAAAATTCAACAAATAACCCTATTTACCATGGATATTGTCAGCTGTCAAGGAAATAATTGCTCTTCCTTGCAATCTCCAGGAATGTGACTCTGGCATGATACACGTAGCGCCTTGAAATAAATAAATGGATTTAATAATTATTTAATAATAACATATATTCATTTTTAGAATACCGCTATTCATTGGGGTATGTGGTCAGAAAAAGGAAACAGGCTTGACAGAGTCGGGAAAGGATGCGATTTATAGTTAGTTTATAATTCAACCAACATTTTGCATATTTGTAGGGGAGAGAAAAATGGCAGACTGCATGATCATCCCGACATATTGGTCCACCCCGGACATCTCTTCCTGGAAAGTATTCGACCACCCCGTACCGATTTCGGAAGAAGGAACACTGCAGCGAACCCTGGACAATCTGGAAAATATTGGCTATCCCGATGCCGTCATTCTCTTTCCTGCGCCGGCCGACACCGCGATCGAAGCAAGGGTAAAAGGGCTCGCGGCGGGACGATCGCTGGATATCCGTGTTTTTTCCGAAACGGACATCGCCGCGATTCGCGTCATTTTGGGGCGTCGTGGTTTCCCTGCCGAACTGTTGCGGGCCGTTGACCTGAATAGTTACGGAGGCGTTCGCAACATGGGCCTGCTGTACGCAGCCCTCCATGGATTTGAGAATATCGTGATGATAGACGATGATGAATGCGTTGATGAAGGATACCGATCGGCGGCGCTCCGCTATATGGGAGAACGCGTAGAGGGTCGAGAGGTTCTTGGCAAGACCGGGTGCGTCCTCGACGAGGAAGGCAGAAAACTCTACGATGGCCAAGCATCCTTTGTCCTGGAAAACTGGCCCAAAGACGAACTCTTCAACGCGCTTGTAAGGGAATCGCTCGAAGCGGACAAGCGTCTATCCGACTGTGCAATGGCCTTCGGCGGAAACATGGTTCTAAACAGGGAGATGTATACCCAAGTGCCCTTCGATCCCTATGGTACCCGCGGCGAAGACGACGATTATGTCCTGAATGCGCGATACTGTGGTTTCTCGTTCTTTTTCGACCAGGACCTCCTTCTCCTGCATCTGCCGCCGAAACGAAAGGGAGAGTATTGGGCGCGTCATCGGCAGGATATTTTCCGATTCAAGTATATCCGTGAAAAAGCCCGTCTTTTCGGGCTCGATCCGAAATCATTGGGCATCTTCCTGGAGTACTTTACTCAGGACGATCTGGAATACAAAGCAGTATCATCCAGTATTTTTGGTGCTCTGCAGTTCGTCGACAGCGATCGCAACGAATTCAGGGAATTTCTCAACAATGCCGTGCTCGCCGAAACGCTTCCGCCATGGCAGCTGCGCGCGAGGGCGGAAACCTTCCTGCGTTTCGTGGACGCGTGGCAAAAAATCGTGCCGGAAATCGTGAACCAGGCTTATTGAAACCATATTGTGTCGAATCCCCGGTACTCGCTAGGATAGGCACATGCTGAACGCCCTCCAAAGTGTGCTCTCCGTCATAATCATGATCGGTCTGGGCTTTGTCCTGGCCAAGCGGGGCTGGTTCGAAGGCAAGGCCGCCGTCCTCATCTCGCGGCTTGTGGTCTCTATAGCGCTGCCCGCCTACATGATCAACAACCTCCTGGGGGGCTACGATCGCCAGGGGCTTCTCTCCATGCTGCCAGGCTTGGGCATACCCTTTGTCGCCATGATATCGGGCTTCATTCTGGCCTCCCTTCTGGCCGTGCTCATCAGGATACCCAAGGGAAGGAGGGGGACCTTCGCTTCAATGTTTTCCCTCTCCAATTCCATTTTCATCGGTCTGCCGGTGAACATGCTCCTTTTCGGCGACGAAAGCCTGCCCTTCGTCCTGCTCTACTACATCGCCAATACAACCTGTTTCTGGACAATCGGAACCCTGGGCATCGCCAACGACGGCGCCGAATTATCGGGCGGGCCCAAACCTTCCCTCCTCTCTCTTTCGGGACTCAAGCGACTTCTCTCGCCGCCCCTGGTGGCCTTCATTGTGGCGGTGGTCCTGATCATGCTGGAAATTCGGCTGCCCAAATGGGTGATGGACACGGGTAAGTACCTGGGTAATATGACAACGCCCCTCTCGATGCTCTTCGTAGGTATCGTCGTCGCCCGGATCGACTGGAGGAAACTCCGATTCGGCCTGGACATGTTCATCCTGGTGGCGGGACGATTCGTTTTCACACCCCTCATCATTTTTCTGCTGGTGAAAAACGGGGACTTCCCGGTTTTGATGAAGCAGGTGTTCGTAATCCAGGCTGCCATGCCCGCCATGACCCAGACGCCCATCCTCGCCGAAGCCTACAAGGCCGACTCGGAATACGCCGGCCTGGGTACCTCCCTGACGACTCTGCTCAGCTTGATTTCGATCCCCGTCTATATGGCCTTCGTGGGAAAGATGTTTTAGGACAAGCAAGGCATAACGAAGAGTGTAGCAAACTGGGTGTTCGAATCTCTTGACAATGTTAGACAAGTCTAATAAAGTTGTCGTATGGTTGATCCCGAGGAACTCACCGAAGCGCTGGAAGACTATTTGGAGGCGATTTACAGAATAATAGTCAAGAAAGGCGGAGTTCGGGTAAAAGACATCGCATCGGAAGTGAAAGTCAAGAATTCATCGGTTACTTCCGCCCTGCGGGGTCTGGAAAAGCGAGGGCTGATCAACTATGAACCCTATGGAATCATCAGCCTGACACGGGCCGGCCTTGATGTTGCCCTGAGGGTCACCGAAAAGCATCGGTTGTTTAAATACTTTTTCATAAACGTATTAGGGATAGATCTGACTACCGCGGACGCGACGGCCTGTCGGATGGAGCATATCGTTCCCAGGCCTGTGTATACCCGCCTTCTGCAGTTCATAAAATATCTGTATTCCTCGGACAAATGCGGTACGGACATTGTCGAGGGATTTAATACCTTTAGGGCCGAGGAAGCCTTGGCCGGTACGGCGATCGCTTCTTTGAGCGATTACTTCGAAGGTTCGGGCTTTGATGTTACGGAGGGAACCCATGATGCTGGGGATGCTTGAGAATGGGAGACAGGGGGTTGTTACGCGTATTGTCGGAGGCAGGGAGGTCCGGGACCATTTATTGCGCCTGGGGGTGATCCCGGGCGTTCTCGTGAAAAAACTTCGGGGTGGCGGAAAGGGACCTATCGTAGTGGAGGTTCTCGGTTCTCACATAATGCTTGGAATGGGCATAGCGAAAGCTGTGGAGGTAAAGTAAATTTTTTTACGGTTTTTGTTAGAATCGTCTAAATATATTTGATTATACTAATGGAGGATATATGGAACAGCGACTGAAGGATCTTCCGCCGGGAAGTCATGGGGAAGTAATAGGGTATTCCCTGGCCGACCGGGGGTACAAGGACCGTCTCTTGGCTATGGGGCTAACGAAGGGAACGCGGTTTACCGTGTTGCGGATAGCTCCCTTGGGCGATCCCGTGGAGATCAGCGTTCGAGACTTTACCTTAAGTCTTCGCAAGGGAGAAGCGGAAATGTTAATAGTTCGGAAGGTTGCGGTATGAGTGCCGGGAAAAAAGCTGTCATAGCTATCGCGGGCAATCCGAATTCCGGTAAAACCACTTTGTTCAACGCTCTTACCGGACTGCATCAGCGGGTGGGAAACTGGCCCGGGGTGACGGTGGAGAAAAAAACCGGAAGCCTTGAGGTCGGCGATACGCTGATCGAAGTGGTGGATCTGCCCGGTATATATTCTCTTTCATCCTATTCGGAAGACGAAAAGATCGCCCGGGATTATATCCTTTCCCATGAAGCCAGTCTGGTCATCAATATCGTCGACGCGTCGAATCTGGAACGAAATCTCTTTCTCACCCTGAATCTTCTCGAAATGCATGTACCGGTCATCGTGGCGCTCAATATGGTTGACCTCGCCCGGAAGAAAGGATTGACGATAGACCATAAGGCTTTATCCGCAACCCTGGGCGTTCCGGTGGTCCCCTTGAGCGCCATCAATCGCGGCGATGTGGATCGGTTGAAAAAAGAACTGCCGGCCCTGATTGGGTCGACCAAGCCGGTGGCTTTAAAAGTCGGATATCCGGAAATTGTGGAGAACGCCATCGGGGAGCTTGAAACCAGATTCAGGGATATCGCTTTGGAGCTTAACGCCGCGCCGCGCTGGCTGGCCCTGAAGATTTTGGAAGGCGATGAGCATTTTTTACGCCAGGTTACGCGCTTGGGAGCGATAAAGGAAGAAGAGATCACCGCCCTGCTTCAGGGTATCGAAAGACAACTGAAGGATGGGGCGGACAGCCTCATCGCTTCCGGCAGATACGAGTTTATCGCCGCCGCGGTCAAGGAATGCCGGGCCGCGGCCCAATCCAAGAGAAAGCCCCATGGCGCGGGCGGGGCCCTGGACAAGCTGGTGCTCAATCGCTTCCTGGGGATTCCCATTTTCCTCCTGATCATGTACCTGTTGTTCTGGGTAGTCATAAAAGTGGGAGGCGCGTTTATCGATTTCTTCGACATAAGCTTCGGAGCCCTGTTTGTCGATGGCTTTTCCCGGCTCCTTGAGTCGATAGGCTCCCCCTCTTGGTTGACAGCGATTCTTGCCGGGGGGGTCGGGGCCGGTATTCAAACAGTGGCTACGTTTCTTCCCATTATGTTCATGATGTTTTTCATGCTGGCTCTCTTGGAGGATTCCGGATATATGTCGCGGGCAGCCTTTGTCATGGACCGCGCCCTGAGAGCCATCGGATTGCCGGGCAAAGCTTTTATCCCTATGATCGTGGGTTTCGGTTGTTCGGTTCCCGCCATCATGGCCACCCGTACCCTGGAGAACAAGAGGGATCGCTATCTCACGGTGTTCATGGTGCCTTTCATGTCCTGCGGAGCCCGTCTTCCGGTATATGCCTTGTTCGGGGCGGCTTTTTTCCCGAACAGTTCCGGCCTGATTGTGCTGAGCATATATCTTGTGGGAGTGCTCCTGGCGGTGGGGACGGGTTTTATGCTTAAAAAAACCCTTTTCAAGGGCGAGTCCGCTCCCTTCATTATGGAACTGCCTCCCTATCACGTCCCGCGGCTTTTGGATCTCTTCAAGCACTCGTGGATGCGTTTGAAAATGTTTGCCCTCCGGGCTGGCAGGGTGATAATTTTAGCCGTCGCGCTGCTCGGCATTCTCAACTCCATAGGGACGGATGGAAGTTTCGGCAACCAGGATCAGGAGAATTCGGTGCTCTCCGTGGTGGGGAAAGCCATCACCCCTGTATTTTCCCCAATGGGTATCGACAGGGACAACTGGCCCGCCACGGTCGGTTTATTCACCGGTCTTTTTGCCAAGGAAGCGGTCGTCGGAACCCTGACCGGACTCTATGGGCAACTGGACGCCGCGGAAAACAGCGAAAGGGATTCGGGGCCGGAGGGAGCCGCGGAAGAGTCGGAACCCTGGAGTCTCGGAGCCGAACTCCTCGCCGCCCTCCAGTCCATACCGGAGGCATTTTCCGGTCTTGCTGAATCAATATTGGATCCGTTGGGCTTATCGCTTGTCTCCGGGGACGAGGAGGCGGTTGCCGAATCGGTGGAAACCGACATCGGAATTTTCGCTTCCATGCGCAATCACTTTAAAAACAACTCCCATGCCGCATACGCCTACCTTCTCTTTGTCCTGATCTATTTCCCCTGCTTGGCTGCTCTGGGAGCTTTGGTGAGGGAAGTTGGTCCCCTATTCGGCTGGATTGCCGTCGTCTATCTTACGGTTTTGGCGTGGATCACCAGTACCCTCTATTATCAGATCAGCTCTGGGGGCCAAATCGTCTGGATTGGGGTCGCGCTGCTGCTTTTGGCGGGAATCATCCTGTTTTTCTCGGCCCTTAAGAAAAAAATGATACTGGATCAATAAGCGTACAAAAAGCGTTTTTCGGCCGCGCGCCGCGCGTATGCCCGCGGCGCGCGGCCTTTTTGTTGAAACGAGCGACCCTGTCGATTGCCCGCGGCATATCCGTTTTCCGACGCGATCATCTTCACTTTTTTCATCCTCATTGCCAATCGCTGGAAGATCTATTGACATTGTTAGATTAATCTAACAATATTAGACATGTAGTATTCATGTTGTCCCTTTGTTACTGCATCGAAGATTGTTGAAAAGGTTTCTAAAGATAAGGCCAAAGGGGATTGTTCTTAGCCCGGGCCGCCTTTTGCCTTATTCCCCCCTGCTCTCAACAATCTTCGATGCAGGTACTATCCGTTTTGACTCTTTGCGTTTTCACCTTTGATGACAAGCTTTGCGCTTTGTACGGCGCGAAAGTATAAAGAGGAGTAGATCTTGGTAGATTTTGATGATACGAAAACAGAGCGCAGGCGTTTCTCGCCTCTTTCCTACCTTCTTGGCCTATCCGCCAAGGGCGGGAGTCTTTTCATTCTTACCGTGATAGTCTCCGGGCTCTCCGGTATTATTTCGGTTGCTCCTTTCTACGCGCTTTATCGATTGATCCTGCTTGCCGGCGGGGGATCCGGGCAAAATCGGGAATTATTGCGGTGGGGCGCCTTTATCGCCGTGGCCGGACTTGTTTATCTGCTGGTGTTTATCGCTTCAATGATGCTCTCGCATTTAACCGCCTTCCGTGTCCTGAGGGATATCCGCTATTCCCTGGCTAAAAAACTTCTCGAATTGCCCCTGGGGTGGTTTGGCAAGAAAACCACCGGAGATGTCCGGAAACTGTTTACGGAAGACGTGGAGAAAATCGAACTCTTCATCGCCCATCATGTTCCGGATTTCATCCGCGGCATGGTCACTCCCCTGACAATTCTGGTTTTCTTGTTTTCCGCCGACTGGCGGCTCGGTCTCGCGTCCCTGATACCCCTCGTCATAGCCCCGTTTTTTATTGCCATGATTTATCGATCGTATAACAAGGACATGCCGAAGTATTATTCCCTCTTGGCCAAAATGAACGGGACCATCATCGAGTATATCCGGGGCATGAGCGTGGTTCGGGCATTTAATCGCACCGCCGCCTCCTTCGGGGATTACAAATCCTCGGTGGATGAATATTTCAGCCATTGGAAAATGTGGACCATCCGGGCGCTGAGGCTTTATTCCGGCTTCAATACCGGCCTCGAAGCCAGCGCGTTCTGTATCCTGGCCATGGGAGGGCCGCTTTTCCTGGCCGGAGCGGTGGAATTCCAGGTTTTCCTGATCGCCATGCTTCTGGGACCGGCGTACATCTCCTCGGTCAAGACAATCTATTTAATGACAAGTCACATGAGCATGAATTTCCAGGGCGCCGCGCGGATTAAAGAGGTGCTGGAAGCTCCAGCCCTTTCGGAGCCTTCCATCCCCCTGCGACCCGGGGATAGGCGTATCGACTTCTCCGGGGTCAGTTTCGCCTACGAAGAGGAAGACGCGGTCTCGGACCTGTCCTTTGATGTCAGACCGGGAACAATCACCGCTCTCGTGGGAGCGTCCGGAGCGGGGAAAACAACCGCCGCCCTTCTGGCGGCCCGATTTTACGATCCCCGGAGGGGGGTCGTGCGTTTAGGCGGAGCCCCGTATCCCTCCGTAGGAACCAAGGCGCTGATGCGCAGTGTTTCGATTTGTTTTCAGGAAGCCCAGGTGTTTAAGGGAACGATTGAGGAAAATATCCGTATGGGCAATAGGGCCGCCTCGTTCCAGGAGGTCGTACGTGCCGCTACGGCCGCCAGGGTTCATGAATTCGTCGAGGCGCTCCCCAGGGGCTACAAAACCGAAATATCCGGAGACAGGACCCTTTCGGGCGGTCAAATACAACGGATCGCCATCGCCCGGGCGATACTGAAGGACTCTCCCGTGGTGATTCTGGACGAGGCGACCAGCTACGCCGATCCGGAGAATGAACGCCTTATCCAGGAGGCGCTCAACGAGCTTTTGGGGGACAAAAGTGTGATTGTGGTCGCCCACCGGCTCAAAACCCTTCGGCATGTGGACATGATTCATGTTTTTGAACGAGGGCGAATTGTGGAGTCGGGGAACTTCGAGGAGCTGGTCGACGCGGGGGGTACATTCTCCCGGCTCTGGGCCAGCGCTACCGAAGCCCTGGAGTGGAGCGTCCTCGCTTCGGACAGGGGTATTCGGGATGAAAACGGAAAAAGGACGAAAATCGGGGGGTCTGTTCTATGATACTAGGTTCTACGATTGGAATGCTTGGCCCGGGCAAGAAGCCGAAATTGGCCAAGGGTGTGCTGTTCAGTGTCCTGGAAGGGGTTCTCGCGGCCGTGATCAACGGGATGCTGATGATGGTGGTTTACACTATCGTGCAAGGCAGGTTCACGCGGGCTGTTTTTGCCGCCTCCCTCGTCGCCATGGCTGGAGCCTTGGTGACGCGCTGGTTCGTGAGCGGGCGTGTCCTCTATGAGTGTCAGATCAATGGCGCGGATTTTATCAGGACCGCCCGTATGGATGTCGGCGAACGCCTGCGCCGGGTTCCCTTAGGCTTTTTCCAGAAGTTCCGCGCCGGAGATCTGACCAGTAGGCTCATGGCGAACCTCCAGGATGTGGAAACGATTATCACCCATCAGTATCCTGAGTTGGTGACGGCGATCGTGGGTTCCGCGCTGATCACCGTGATGATGCTCGTTATTGATTGGCCTATGGGCCTCGCGGCGGCTTCGGTGTTTCCTTTCGGTATTCCGTTGGTCGTTTTCACCAAGCGGATTTTTAAAAACATCGGGAAGAAGCGCTTTGCTGTCAATGGCAGGATGAACGACGCTTTTGTGGAATTCCTGTCCGGCATCAGAACCCTGAAAGCCCATGATATGGCCTTTGAAAAACTCGAAAGCCTCAAGGGAGCGATTGACGAATCCATGCGGGTCAGCTTCCGGCTCGAAGTGATGATGGCCCCCATTATCAGCGGTTTTCAGATACTTCTGGAGTTCGGCCTGGCCTTTACGCTCTTTGTCGGGGTGCGGTTGCTGTCCTCGGGCAGGATATCGGCGGCGGATTTCATCCTGTCCGCCCTGCTCGCCTTCAATCTTTACAAGCCTCTCAGAGCCATTTCCCAATTCCAGGCGGAATTTAGAAATTCTGAACAGGCCGCGAAAACAATCAGAGCCGTTCTGGAAGAACCGATACAGCAATGGACAGAGGAGAATTTTAAACCGGGAAATTCCGCTTTGATATTTGACAGAGTCAGGTTTTCCTACGACGGGTCTAGGGATGTGCTCGGGGAATTGTCTTTTTCGGTTCCCGACGGTTCGGTGGTCGCGCTGGTGGGAGCTTCCGGCTCGGGTAAAACCACCGCGGCCAACCTCGCCATGCGCCTCTGGGACCCCCAGGGCGGCTCGATACGATTCGGCGGCCGGGATATCTCCACGATCAAACCGGAGGAACTCTTGGCTACGATGAGCATCGTATTCCAGGACGTGTACCTTTTCCACGACACGGTGCGGGCTAACATCGCTATAGGAAAGGAGGGGGCCAGCGACAGGGAGATCGAGGCGGCGGCCAGGGCCGCGAGGGCCGATGAGTTTATCCGCCAGCTCCCTAAGGGATACGATACGATTCTCGCCGAAGGGGGAACCAGCTTGTCCGGCGGGGAAAAACAGCGGATAGCCATTGCCCGGTGTATCCTGAAGGATGCTCCTTTTGTCATCCTCGACGAAGCTACCGCCTCGCTGGATCCGGAAAATGAAAGGGATATCCAGCTTGCGTTGGCCCGGCTCCTGGAGGGTCGGACTGTGCTGGTGATCGCCCACAGGCTCAAGACTATCCGGGCGGCGGATAAAATTGTGGTGCTGGATGAAGGCAGGGTGGTCGAGGAAGGTACTCACGAGAAGCTCATGGCGAGGAAAGGCGCGTACTACCGGATGTGGGCGAACCAGGAAGACAGCGAGGGTTGGACTTTGCGGCGGCGGGGAATGAAAAAACAGGGCTGATATAACAAAAAATGGAAAACCACGCCCAGGTCCCCGCGCGTTCAGGCGCCGAACATGTGGCTCGCGATGTGGGCGTTCATCAGCATGTCGGAGTACTCGCGGCGCCCCGGGTCGGCCCCGGCGGCCCCCGCCACGATAAAGAGGGGGACAAGGTGTTCGCTGCGGGGGTGACTTTCCGGGCCGCCCGGGGCGCGCTTCCACTGGATGAGCGCGGCCCGGCGCTGTCCAGGGTCGCTAATCTCCACCGAGGCGGCCAGCCAATCGTCAAAACGCCTCGAAGCCGACTCCACCGCCGGGCCGCCGGAGAAAAAGCCCCGCATGTTGTGGTAGCTCATCCCGCTGCCGAGGATGAGCACACCCTCGCTGCGCAGAGGTTCCAGGGCGGCGCCCAGGGCGTAGTGAGCGACGGGATCCAGGCCCTGGATCAACGATAGCTGGGCGACGGGAATCTTCGCCTCGGGAAAGGCCAACATCATAGGGACAAAGGTACCGTGGTCGTAGCCGCGCTGGAATTCCCGCTTCGTCTGGATGCCGGCGCCGCCCAAAAGCTCCTCGATCCTGGCGGCAAGCTCGGGCGCCCCGGGAGCTGGCCATCGGAGCGCATAGGTGGATTCCGGGAAGCCGTAGTAATCGTAGAGCATCCCTGGGTTCCGCCCGAAATGGATCGCGGGCAGGGGTTCTTCCCAATGGGCCGAGATGAGCAAAAGCGAGCTTATGCGCTTTCGATAGCCATCGCCCAGCTGGGCGAGATAGGCGCTAAGGCGCTGGTAGCCCGGCCCGTCGCCGAAAGCGTTTTCCATCACGTGCCAGGGGCCGCCTCCATGGGGAAGGTAGATGACGGGAAGCTTGTTCGAAGTGGACATAGTCAAAACTCCTTGTGTCCGGCCGTCCTGGTTTCGTCAAAGGGACCTGTCCCATTCTATACTGGGATTCCGTTGCCAGAAAGGTTTTTCCACGCGGGCGAAGCCTGTGACTTCGTCCCGGGCCACGAGTTGACGACTGCCCGGGAGGATTGTATAAGTATACAAATATTTCCATAGGAGAAGGGGGACCCGTATGACCAAAGCGCCGCTGGATTGGGGAAAACTGGCGTTTTCCTATATGAAAACCGACTACCGCTATATTTCCCGCTGGAAGGACGGCGCCTGGGATTCCGGCCGCCTGGTCACCGACAACCAGCTGTCGATTTCCGAGGGTTCCACCGCCCTGCACTACGGCCAGCAATGCTTCGAAGGCCTGAAGGCCTATTCCCGCAAGGACGGGCATATCCAGCTTTTCCGGCCCGACCGCAACGCGGCCCGCATGCAGGCCACCTGCGACCGGATTCTCATGCCCCAGGTGCCCACGGAAAAATTCATCGACGCCTGCGACCAGGTGGTGAAGGCCAACTGGAAGTACGTGCCTCCCTATGGGTACGGCGCCACGTTGTACCTGCGCCCCTTCGTCATCGGCGTGGGGGACAATATCGGCGTGAGTCCCGCCAAGGAATATATATTCTCGGTGTTCTGCATGCCCGTGGGCCCCTATTTCAAGGGGGGCATGGCCCCGGTCAACTTCATGGTCTCCGAGTACGACCGGGCCGCGCCCAACGGCACCGGTGCGGCCAAGGTGGGCGGCAACTACGCGGGAAGCCTTTTGCCCCACCAGATCGCCGCCAAGGCGGGCTTCGCCGACTGCATCTATCTGGACCCAGCCACCCACACGAAAATCGAGGAAGTGGGCGCGGCCAACTTCTTCGGCATCACCAGGGAGGGTGGCTTCGTAACCCCCGTCTCCCCCTCCATCCTGCCCTCCATTACCAAATACTCCCTGCTCTACCTGGCGGGCAATCACTTCCGCATGAAGACCGAGGAGCGGGACTGCTATATAGACAAGATAGACGAGTTCGTCGAAGCCGGCGCCTGCGGAACCGCGGCGGTCATAACGCCCATCGGAGGCATCTACCACAAAGGCAAGCTTCACGTTTTCCATTCCGAGACCGAGGTAGGCCCGGTCACCAAGAAGTTGTACGACACCTTGACCGGGATTCAGTACGGCGATGTCCAGGCCCCCGAAGGCTGGATACACTTGGTGGATTGAGCGACATCAATTGACTGAATAGAATTTCGGCTTACAATGGTCAGCTGCAGGAGGAATCATCATGAAAAGGTCTTTAGCGTTTATCACCTTGGCGGCGCTTGCGGTGGCTATCTCCTTCGCGGCTCCTTATAAGGCCGAACTCAAGATCGCCAGCTCGACGTCCCTGTCCCACACCTACAACGTCGGGGCCCAGTATTTCGCGAAACTGGTAACCGAGCGCAGCGGCGGCAGGATAACCTTCAAGCTCTATCCCGACGGCCAGCTCGGCAAGGGCGAGCGCGAATTGCTGGAAGCGATACAGCAGGGCTCGATCGATATGTATGTGGGATCCACCGGCCCCTTAGGCGGTTTCGCCCCATCGGTTCAGATATTGGATATTCCCTTCCTCTTCAGGGATTACGTCCACGTGGATAAGGTCCTGGACGGTCCCATCGGACAGGCGCTGCTCGCCGATTTGGACAAGGTGCAGATGAAGGGTCTGGCTTTCTGGGAAAACGGGTTCCGCAACCTGACCAACTCCAGGAAGGTGATCAAGACGCCGGAGGACGCCAAGGGCCTGAAGATTCGCACCATGGAAAACCCCGTCCATATCCAGGCCTGGAAAACCGCCGGCGTCAATCCCACCCCCATGGCCTGGGGCGAGGTGTACGGCGCGCTCCAGCAGGGCGTCATCGACGGTCAGGAAAACCCTGTGGCCGTGATTCTTCAGGTCAAGGTGTATGAGGTTCAGAAACAGCTCGCGCTGACCCAGCATGTCTATTCCCCTGCGGTTCTCATAATGAGCGCCCGTCGCTGGAACCAGCTGCCCAAGGAAGATCAGGAGATAATCCTCCAGGCCGCCAGGGAAGGGGCCGCCTATCAGCGGAAACTCGGGCGGGACAACGAGGAACAGATGCTCGCCGAGCTTCAGAAGAATGGCGTAACCGTCACCAGGGACGTGAACAAGGAGGCCTGGGTCGCGGCTATGAAGCCCGCCTTCGAGTCCTTCTCCGCCCAGTTCGGCAAAGACAAGATAGACGCCATTCTGAATACAAAATAACCTTTGTCCTAGACCGATAAGAGAGCTCCGCCTCGTATCCGGGCGTCCCTGGGGGGATGCCCGGATTTTTCGTGGGCCGAAGTGCGGTACGGTATAGAGAGCCGTAAAGGAGAAGCCAGTGTTGTTTCTGCGTAAATTCAACGATGCGGTGGCCAAGGGAGCGAGCGCGCTTCTGGTCATCTCCATGGCCATAATCGCCATTACGATTCCGATCACCGTTTTTTCCCGCTATATCCTCAAGAATACGCCTATCTGGACCGACGAGACGGCATTGTTCTCGCTGGTCTGGGCGTCGATGATGGGCGCGGCGGTAGGCTTGCGCAAGGGGTATCAGGTCGGAATACGGACCTTGATCGAGAAGGCCCCGAAGGCTATCGGCGCGGCGCTCGAGGCTTTCGGATTTCTTTTCATGCTGGTCTTTTTCGGGGTTTTGATATATTTCGGGGTAAAACAGACTTTATTCAATACAAAACAGCTCTCCGCGGCCATGCGGGTACCCATGGCCGTTCCCTACGCGGCGCTGCCGTTGGGCTTCGCGATCATGCTTCTCTTCACCCTGGAGGAAGCCCTGGCCTTTGTCGCGCGACTCCGAAGGCGGCCTTCGGATGCTTCCGAAGCCCCGAAGGAGGCCTGAGGTGTTCCTCCTTTTTCTCGTCGGCTTCGTAGTTTTGCTTCTTCTCGGACTCCCCGTGGCCGTGGGGCTCGGCGGGGCGGCGTTCCTCTATTTCATTCCCGACGGGTTCTTCACCCAGCTTATCCAAACCACGTACGCAGGGATCGCCTCCTTTTCGCTTCTCGCCATCCCCCTCTTCATGCTGGCGGGGAACCTGATGAACGAATCGGGGATTACCGAAGAGCTGGCCAACTTCGCTCGCCTGCTCCTGGGGCATATCCGGGGCGGCCTGGGCCTGGCGACAATCTTCGCCAGCGCGATTTTCGCCGCCATAACAGGCTCCGCGGTGGCTACGGCCGTGGCTATCGGCGGTGTTCTGATTCCCACCATGGTCAAGTCGGGGTACGACGAGGACGTGGCCGGTGCGCTTACGGCCACATCCGCCTGCCTGGGACCGATAATTCCGCCCAGCATTCCCTTTATCATCTACGGCGTCATCGCCAATGTCTCGATAGCCAAGCTTTTTTTGGCGGGGATCATTCCCGGCGCGCTTTTGGCGGCAAGCCTCATGCTGTACATGTATTTTATCGCCCGGCGCAGGAAGTATCCCATTCAACCAAGGGCGAGCCTGAAAGAGGTCGCCCGGGGCACCTGGAAAGCCCTTCCGGCTATCTTTATGCCGATAATTATTCTAGGGGGAATCCTCGGCGGCATCTTTACCCCCACCGAGGCCGCGGGCGTTGCGGTCGTCTACGCCCTTATCGTCGATTTACTGTTGTACAAACGGCTTAAGTTAAAGAGCCTTGTGAACATCCTTTTCAAATCGGGGCTTGAAACCGGCATGATAATGCTGTTGCTCGGACTTTCGGAACCTTTCGCCTGGGTCGTGGCGGTGGAGCAGTTGCCCCAGCAGATGGTGCTCTGGCTCAGCCAGGCCCATATCTCGCCCCTGGCGACCCTTGTTTTGATGAACATCGGACTGCTTCTCTTGGGTATTCCCCTGGAGACGGCGCCGGCCCTCACCATTGTCGTTCCGGTTCTGGCGCCCATGGCCGCCCAGCTCGGAATAGATCCCATTCACCTGGGTATTATCGTCTGTTTCAACCTGGTGTTGGGCCTTGTGACTCCTCCGGTGGGAGGGGTGCTTTTCTCGGTTTGTGGCATAACCGGCATGCCTTTGGAAAAATTGAGCAAGGCGATATGGGGCCCCTTTATCATGGCCCTCATCGTGCTACTGCTCATCACGTTTATTCCCGGACTGAGCACCTTCCTCCCCAGGGTGTTGATGGGATGAACGAATACGTCTCAAGATTCCCCGGGCGTCTTTCTTGTACACCTCCCGGGGGACCTTGGATACGAAGTATTGGATTCCACCGACCAAGAGATGGAGATAATAGGTGCTCAAACGCCAAATGAGGATGGCGCTCAAGGTGGCCGCCGGGCGTCCCGTGAGGGTTCCCATGACTAAAAGATACGAGGCTTCGACGCTTCCGGAGGCGCCGGGGGTGGGCACGAATAGGGAAATAAGGCCGCAGAGCGTATAAGAAAGCAAAAAGTCGGGGAAGGGTGGTCGCGTCTGGGTGAGGATCGATAGGGGAATGTATAAACTGAAGGCCCAAATGATCTGAGCCGTGGCCATTCCCAGGACATCCAGCAGCATGGTTCCCGTGTTGTTATGCCAAAGGGTCTTGAAGCCCTGCTTTAATTCCTGGCTCCAGGCATAGATGTTTTCCGCCCAGCTGGGGTTTTTCGTTATTCGCGCAATGAGCCTGCCGAGCCTGGATTTTTCCATCCTTAAAGCCAGAACTCCTAGAAAATGGGGGTTCAGAAAACTCAAAGTGAGGACGAAGGTCAGAATGATCGTGGCGACCATGCCGGCGGAGAGTAGGTAAGCTCCCTTGCCGAGAATGGCCATCATGCGGATTCCCTTATGGAAGAAAAGCGCGACGATGACCAGCTGAACGATATTCCCTTCGATCAGGCGGGAAAACACCACATTGGAAGCTACCGCGGAATCTATGCCGAGTTTGGAAAAATGCAATACCTGGAAGGGCTGACCTCCCACCGAACCCGGGGTGATGCAGGAAAAGAAATATCCGGACATATTGTTGAAAAAACTATCCCTGAACGAAATCCGTATCCTGAAGCGGGAGAAGACCATTTTGAAACGAAGGCTGTCAACGGCGAAAACCAGGAAAATAAGCGCGAAAGGCAGGAAGAGCAGGGCGAGGGAAGTTCTCCGCAGGGCTTCCAGCAGCTCTTCCGCATCCATGAGAAGCCCGATGAAAACATTGATCGCCAGCCCCGCCGCGACGGCGATGGCAATCCTTTTCAGCATCCCGTGATCTTCGGATCGTTGGGCACCGGGCTTTCCAGGCTTTGAAATCATAATGGAAATATACAGTCATTCATGCTAAGCTTGGCAAGGGGAGGGAAAAAGGCGGAAACCATGGAACATAGAATCAGCGTACGGGCAAGATGTTTTCCCACGATGGCGCTCCTGGGCTTGTTCATGCTGAGCCTCGCGCTGCCCCTGGCCGCCCAGGGCCCGGAGTTTCAGTTCAATGGCATACGCTTCAATAATGCGATTCTTGGTTTCATGCCTGTTCCCGTAGGCGTCGATCTGGAGCTCCATGTTCCGCTGAACAGCGACGGGCTTTTCTTCAGCCTCAGGCTGGCCGGAGGCTACGAGGATCGGCTGATTCTCAGAAACGACGCCGATGGCAGCCCTCTGGCCAAACCGGTATCCTTCGATGCCGGACAGTGGTTTTACTGGCCTAATGCCGAGGCGGATACCGGGCTTCTCTATAGACCAGACCTTGAGGGTCGCTGGCCGGGCGTGGAGATTTTCGCTTTGGCCAGAGGCCGTTACGAGGAAAACTCTCCCGGTTTGGGCACGGCGGTATTCCCCGATGCGTCGGGGCTTCTGGCGCTTTCTTGCCTGGCAGGGCTGGAAGTATCCACGGTGGAGAAAAGCCCGCGCCGGCAGCTCAAGGGGTATTCGGGCGAAATTTCCGCGGAGTGGGCTCCCCAGGCCTTGGGATTGCAGGGAGGCTGCGACTTTTTCAGGGTCTCGGCCAATCTGGAGGGCTACCTGCCCCTTTTCAGCGTCGGCGAGGATGACCGTAAGGCGATTTCCGCCTATGCCGGCGCCTATGCCACCGCCGACCTGGCCTGGGGCGATCATATTCCTCTGTATGTTCTCACCAGCTTCGGCGGCAGGTATCTCCGGAACGGGCTCGGAAGCTCTGTGCGGGGCTTCCAGCCCTGGGGCTACGAAGCCGCCACCAAGGCCGCCACCTCGCTGGAACTCCGACTGGTCGGGCCCGGCCTCTTTGGTATGGCCAACCTCAGGCCCATGACCTATCTTTTTGTGGATGCGGGATACTTCGCGCGGCTTTACGCCAGCCCAGGCGCGGACAAGGAGGGACTCCTGGCTTCGGCGGGCGGGGCTGTCGCCTTCAATATTCTCGACTTCGCCTATCTGGGGCTGCGGGCGGGGATTAAATATCCCGATGCCGACCCCCTCCACGACGCGGTCTATTTTACAGACAAGGAGAGGTTTTTCTGGAATGTCACCTTCCTTTTGCATTTTTGAAAGATAAAAAAATGTAAAAATTGTTAAAAAAGTTTCGATATTTTTAGTTTTATATATTGTCAAATAAATATATGTGGTTGTAGTATTCCTCCTTGTCGAGCCTGGTTCTCAGGCTCGAATATTAAAGGAGGAGTACGTATGAACCGTAAACTCATCGCGTTTCTTTTTGTCTTCGCGGCGCTTGGCGGCCTGGTCTTCGCCCAGACCGCGACCAAGTATTTTGTGGCCCATCAGGGTGGCTATGTGGGCGCGGCGACCGTGACGGTCGATCATAGCGGCAAAGTGGTCTCCGCCGATCTGGAGGAGTGGCAGGGACCCGGCGGCTGGGCCGAAAACAATTCTCCCGACGGAAAATCGATAGTGGACGGCGCGGTGGTACGCGTTCCGGATCCCTTCGCCAACCTCGGCAGCAAGGATCCCGAGATAAAGGGCTACATGTTCTATATCTACAACCAGGTTCCCGAGGGTCCCGGCGTCTGGTCGCAGTTCACCCCCGGCGCCAACGGCTTTACCAGGCCCGCCCGGCAGTACGAGCGCGACTTCGAAGGTCTCATGTCCAACCCGATCAGGGCCGAAGCCTATGTGAAGGCGGCCAGGGAGGACAAGCTGGTCAACGTGAAGATCAATGGGCTCAAGGTCACCGTGGGCAAGAAAGCCTCCGAGACCGTGCACTATGGCAACATGGACAAGGCCAGCAAGGATTCCGTCTACATGCCCTTGAGCGCCAGCTCCATCGGATACCGCTACAACAATAAGGCCACCCTGGACTTCTTCAAGGCCAAGCCGACCGCCAAGTTCGCCGAGGCCGCCCTCAAGAAGGCCAAGGTTTCCCTGGCCGAGGACAAAAGCATCGATTCTCGTGCCAAGGTAGCCGACTACACCGCCGCGGACGACCTGGTCTACGTGGTCGCCGACGTGGTCACCGGCGCCACCTACTCGGATTTCCAGCACTATTCGCTGGAGCTCCAGACCGCCTACATGATGGCTATCGCGAATATGATGGTTCAGTTCTAAGACGGAAAGAAAGAACCCAATTTCGATGTTCCGCGGCATGAACAGGCGCGGGGCTAAAAAAAGGCTGCCGGGGATATTCCCTGGCAGCCTTTTTTTGCCGGCAGTGGGACTTGAACCCACACGCCCTCGCGAGCAGCAGATTTTGAGTCTACCGTGTATGCCATTTCACCATGCCGGCGATTCCTGATTCTTGTACTATATCCGTTAAGCCTCGTCAATATAGCTTGTTTTAGTTTCTCGGGTCCGCGGGACCTCCGGGCGAGATTTTGCTTGCGATCAGGCTTCTCAATAGGTACAATTACGATAAACAATCAATTTCCGTTGCTGGGACCATGGAGGAGCCGGTGCCTGAATCCATACTGTTATGGGGCCTCGAGGTGGTAAGGGGGGTCCAGAAAGCCTTGGGTCCCGGAATGCTCGGAGTGATGGAGATCGTCACCTTTTTCGGCTCCGAGGGCTTTGTTCTGGCCATGCTGCCCTTGATTTACTGGTGCGTGAACAGGGAGGCGGGGGCTCGAATAGGGATCGCCGTTCTTTTTTCGGCCTTTCTCAACCTGTGGGCCAAGGAACTCTTTCGTCAGCCCCGTCCGTACGACCTTGATCCCTCCCTCGGCCTGGCCAGGGAAACGAGTTTCGGCCTGCCTTCGGGCCATTCCCAAACGAGTCTCGTGTTTTGGGGCGCGATGCTCTTGATACTGCCTAAGTTGCCCGGGCTTCTGGCCTTCGTTCTCGTCCCGCTTCTCGTGGCTCTTTCCCGCCTCTTTCTGGGCGTTCATTTTCCCACGGATATTTTGGGAGGCTGGGCGCTGGGCGCGCTGGTGTTGGGCATCTACTTCGGCCTGGGGGCTAAGATAGAGGGGATGCTTCACCGCTGGGACCTGAGGGCGCGGCTCATTCTCATTTCCGCCCTTACCCTTGGCATGAACTTCCTCATGCCCAAGGACACCAGGATGGCCGGGGCCTTCTTCGGCAGCGCGGTGGGCTTTGCCCTGGTGAGCCGCTTTTTGCGTTTTTCAGCCAAGGGCTCCTTGGCTAAAAAGCTGCTGCGCTATCTGTTGGGCCTGGCGAGCCTGCTGGTGGTCTACATACTGCCCAAGGCGCTGATCAAGGATCCGACGCTTTCCCAGCAAGCCCTTGTGCGCTTTTCCCGGTACGGAATCGCGGGACTCTGGGCCGCTTTCGGCGCTCCCTGGTGTTTTTTCAAGCTGGGTTTGGTGGAGTTGGAACCACCCCGAAGGTTGGCGGACGAAACTATCGCGTCAAGCTGAGGCGACCGGGCGCGGTAAGACTCAGGCTAAAAATTCCCTTCGGCCAATTTGTAGTTCTTGTTTGTGAGGCTGAAGATCGATTCGGCGCCCGGACTCAGGTAGACATTTCGCCTGTCGTCGATGAATATGGCCCGGATTTCGGGCAGGCTTTTCACAAGCTTCATCCCCTCCTTGAGGCCGAGGGCGAAAACCGAGGTCGAGAGCGCGTCGGCGTCGATGCTGGATGTGCCGATGATCGTCACCGACACCAGACCTCTGTCGGCGGGGTATCCGGTCCTTGTGTCCAGAATGTGATGGTAACGTACGCCCTTTTCCACGAAATAGCGTTCGTAAATTCCCGAAGTCACCACCGTCATTGCCTTGCCGCTCACCAAGCCGAGATAGTTCCCCCTGTCCGATGCGGGATCCTGAACGCCGATTCGCCAGGGAGAGGCGTCTTTTTTCTGGCCATAGACCAAAACATTGCCGCCCAGATCGACGACGGCGGCTTTTACCCTATGGGAGGCCAGGATTTTCCCGATCTCGTCCGCCGCGTATCCTTTGGCGATCGCCCCGAGGTCGAGGCTCATTCCGGGCTTTCGCAAAAAAACGGTCTTTTTGTCCACATTCACCTCGACTTCCTCGAAATCGACGAAGGCGAGTCTGTCTTTTATTTCCTTGTCGGAAGGAACTTTGGCGTAATCGGTGCCGATATTCCAAAGTTTGACTAAAGGTCCCACGCTCGGATCGAAGACGCCTCCGGTGAGACGGGCGAATTCCAGGGCCTTCTGAATGACGTAGAGCGTGTCTTCCGAAACTTCGACCGCGTTCCTGCCGGCAGCCTGGTTGATTGCCGCCACTTGGGTCCCTTCTTTGTTGGCGCTCATCCGCTCTTCGATCTGGGAGAGGCGGTTGAAAACAGCCTGGAGGGTAGCGTTCGATCCTCCTTCGAGAAGGCGGACGGAACAGACGGTGCCCAGTACGAAATCGCTCCGCGACACCTCGCCCTGGGCCCTGGGGCTGCATGCGGAGAAAAGAATTATCGCGCAAAAAATCGAAAATAATCGCTTCACTATTGATTCCTCATCATGTCGTCCGGGTTTTCGAGGTTTTACTCAAGTACCCAGTTCTTCGCCGATTGTCGTGGCCTCCCCGTGGCCGGGGTAGACCCGCGTCTCCGGGGGAAGTTTGGAAAGCTTCCGAAGGCTTTCGCGCAAAGCCCGGTAATCGGAATCGACGCCGTCGGTCCTTCCTATTCCATCCCTAAACAGGGTGTCGCCCGATATAAGCACCGAATCCCTGGGGCTGTAGAGGCAGATGGAGCCGGCGCTGTGGCCCGGGGTGTGGAGAACGCTGAAATTCGTGGCAGGAATCGCATCGCCCTCGTTCAGGAGTATGTCCGGCTCGGGTAAGGCTTTCCAGGCATAGCGGAAATACGACAGGGCGTTAAGGCCCTCGAACAGTCTTCGATTCGTGGCTTCCCCGGCGGCGCCGAGGTATGGGGCGTCCAGGCTATGGATGGCGATACGCGGCAGCCTGCCTTTCCATTGCTTAAGCAGCTTCGGAAGTCCTGAGCTGTGGTCCAGATGGCCATGGGTCAGCACAATGAACTGGGGGCATATCCCGCTGGTATATAATAAGTCCAGGATTCGTTCGGCCTCGTCGCCCGGGTCGACGAGAAAGGCGGTATCGTCGGATTGCACCAGGTAGACGTTCTCGCCCAGGGGGCCGACTTGGATAGTCTCCAGCCGTATGCTCACCCTTCGCTGTCCTTAGGGCCGTCTCCCTTCTTTTTCGCGGGTTTTATTTCCAGCGGCCTGTTTTTGAGGGTGATGCCCTCGCAGGCGCTTACGATCCTGTCGGCTTCCGCTTCGGGCACATCGATAAAGGAATAATTATCGAAGAGGTGAACCCTGCCCAATTCTTCCTGGGCCAGGTGAAGCTTTTCAGCGATAAGGGCGCGTAGTTCCTGGGGGCGCAGACGTTGACGCTTGCCCATGGAGACGAAGAGGGGGACCATTCCCTCGGGCCTTGTCCTGGGCATGGCCGGGCCGGGGCCTTGCTTCGTCTTCGCTTCTCCCTGCGGACGCGCCGGATCGTCTTGTTTGCCCGCGGTTTCTTCCCGCCTGCGCGCCGGATCGGCTTTTCTCGCTCTCTCCGTCTGCTTGGCCTTGGGGCCCGTCTTGCCGCCCTGGCCGGCGGACATGCCCGCGGCCCGCAAGATCAAAAGGGCGGCGGCGTAGGAGCGCAGATGGAGGGGAATATGTTTTCTAAAAAAGGACCTGACCTGGTTGAGCATGACAGGATCGGAGGGAGACGAGAGCTCGGCGCGTATGCCGTCGAGGAAGGCGATAAGGGCTTCCTCAGGTAGTTTGTTCGGCGCTGAATCGGTTGACACGAAATTCTCCTTGCAGAATGAAGAAAAGTTGCCCTATTGTGCAATAAAGTAAGGTTTGGGACAAGCGCCCGACAACCTTCTATACGGATAGCCTACGGCGGCAGCCATAGGGTAGAATGGGGTCATGATCGCCGATTCCTTTCCCGTCTGTCTTTGCTTGACAGGTAAAACCCTGGCCGCGAACCTCGCGGCTTTGGACGAGCATAGGCAGTATGTTGACCTTGTGGAGCTCAGAGCCGACTGTCTGGACCCTTCGGAAAAGTTTTTAATCCGCTCTTTTCCCGAAAAAGCGGGGCTTCCGTGCATACTCACGGTACGACGAAAAAGCGACGGCGGCTGTTTTGTGGATGGCGAAGGTGTGCGGCTGGTCATGATCGCCAAGGCTCTTTCCTTTGCCAGCTCGGATGCCAGGGCGAACTTCGCTTACGCGGATCTGGAAAGCGACTTCCATATGGCAACCATCGAGGACGCCTGCCGGACCTTCGGCACAAGGATAATCCGTTCGGTCCATTATACCGAAGGCATACCCCAGGATCTGGACGCGGCTTACGAGGCGCTCATCCAGGAGGATGACGAAATTCCCAAGTTGGCGGTAAGGCCCCGCAGCGCGGCCGAACTGTCCAGACTGGTGGCCTGGGCCTCGGGGCTGCCGAAGAGGGACCGGCTCATACTAGGTATGGGCGACTACGGTTTCCCCAGCCGGATTCTCGCCTCCAGAATGGGTTCGCTTTTCTGCTACACCAGCCTGGACAATGCGGACATGCCCTTGGCCGCCCCCGGGCAGACCAGTCCCGAAAGCTTTGTGGAAACCTATCGAGGCAGGGATACGAAGGTCGATTCCGATCTCTACGCCCTTTTGGGCGATCGGAGCATATTAAGCTCGCTTTCGCCCAGCTTGCATAATACTGCCTTCAGAAGCCTGAAAAAGGATGCCCTCCTGGTGCCTATGCCTTCGGAAACGATTGAGGAGGCCTTGGAAAACCTGGGGCTTTTCAACGTAAAGGGCGCGGCCATCACCGTCCCGCACAAGGAAGCGGTCCTGCCCTATTTGAGTTTTCAATCCACCGACGTCCAGCGCATAGGGGCCTGCAATACCCTGGTCGCCAGAGAGGGCGGCTGGGCGGGTTACAACACCGACGCCGACGGTTTCGAACGCAGCGTCCTCGAATTTCTGGAAAGGGAAGATTTCAAGGGAATGAAGGTAACCTTGATCGGCGCCGGCGGAGCGGCGAAGTCGGTCGCCCTTTCCCTGTTCCGCCGGGGAGCCGAATGCGTCGTCCTCAATCGGACCATTTCCACCGCCCGGGCGCTGGCCAGAAAATACGGTTTTATCTGGGGCCCCCTGGACGATAGGGCGATAGAAGTGGTCACCCGTTATTCGGACCTGATCGTCCAGGCCACGAGCCTGGGGATGAAGGGAGGAATCGACGGCGATCCCCTGGAGTTCTACGAATTCGATGGTCATGAGAAGGTTTACGATCTCATCTACAAACCTTCCAGAACCGCATTGCTCGTCCGGGCGGAAGAGGCGGGCTGCAGGACGGCCAACGGCTACACCATGCTGCGCTACCAGGCGGCGGGGCAGTACAAACTATGGATGGGCGAGCTTCCCCCCAGCGGTCATTATTGAGAGGAATGACGATGTCTAAATCAGCCTTCGCGGCCATCGTGGGCAGGCCCTCTTCCGGAAAGTCCACCCTTCTAAACGCCCTCTGCGGGGCCAAGGTGTCCATAGTCTCCCCGGTGCCCCAGACCACCAGGAACACTGTTCGAGGAATCGTCAACAGGCCCGGCGGGCAGATCGTGTTCCTGGACACCCCGGGATTCCATATCTCCGGGAAAAAGTTCAATCTCAGGCTGCGGGAAGTGGTTACCCGGGCCCTGGCGGACGCCGATCTCGTGGTCTACCTCATCGACGCGACCCGGGAACCGGGGCCCGAGGAAGAGGCGATGGTCGCGGCCCTGCAGGGTTCGGGCCGGCCACTGGTCGCGGCGCTCAATAAAATAGATCACGCCGAAGCGATGCCCGAGCGGGCGGAAGCTTTTATCGCCCAGCGCCTGTCCGAGGCGCGGCTTCTAAAAATCTCCGGGCTGGCCGGCAAGGGCTTGGACGAGCTTATGGATCTTTTGATAAGCCTGGCCCCCGAGGGCCCGGCCTGGTATCCGGAGGAGTATTATACGGACCAGGAGCCTGTTTTCCGAATCGCCGAAATCGTCAGGGAAAAAATCCTGCGCCATACCAGGCAGGAGCTGCCCCACGCCGTCTTTGTCGATTATACCGATTCACGCAAATTGGGGGACGGCAGTCTCGAAGCCTCCTACGATATAGTCGTCGAAAGGCCGAGCCAAAAAGGCATACTCATAGGAAAGGCCGGCTCGATGATCCAGAAAATCCGCCAGGAGTCGGAGGCCGACCTGGAAGATCTTTTCGAGTATCCTATTCATTTGCGCTTGCAGGTGCGCGTCGATCCGGATTGGCGGCACGATGATAAAAGGCTCGAAAGACTGATCTTTTAGAATTCGGTTTTGGGGGAACAGCAGACCTTTTTATAGTGTTCAGCCACAGCCTCGAAACCGGCGTCCATGCACCGGCCCAGGGCTTCGCCCGCCCCGGGGAAAACCCTCAGATCGAGGGTTTCCCGCTCTTCCCTGCGAAAATCCGAAAGGACATAGGCCGCCACGTCGGGGTGGTCCGGCCTGCCTATGCCGAATCTCAGGCGCGCGAAATCCCTGGTGCCCAAATGCTTTTCCATGGAGCGAAGTCCGTTATGGCCTCCCAGACCGCCTGAGAACTTGAAGCCGAAACAGCCGAAGGCCATCTCCAGCTCGTCGTGGGCCGCCAGAACCTCGGAGGCTTCGATTCGATAGAAACGGCAGAGTTCGGCAACGCTTTCGCCGGAGTTGTTCATATACGTTTCGGGTTTTAGGAGCCAAATTCTCCCGTTCGCGGTTTCCAGGCTCGCGATCTTACCCTTGAAGGCTCTGGTCCAGCGCAGGTCCCGGGCGAGGCTGAGGGAGTCGAGGAAGAGCCAGGCCACATTGTGCCGGTTATTCGAGTATTCCCTGCCGTAATTGCCTAAAAAGGCGTAGAGTTTGATCATTCGTCTTCCTTAGGGTAAGAGCCGGGTTTCACTATATCCCAAAGAGCGGGGGCGAAAGAAGGACCCGCGGCCCGCCCCGGGGGTAGTATGCCGTCTTGGACGGGGCGAGGGGCCGGGGCGGGCCGCGTTTTTCGGCGCCTTTTAAGGGCCGCCACCGCCCGGACGCTCATTGTCCCTGATCACGGACTGCACTATACTAAGCCCCTCCTATGGAACGCACAACCTACGTTATCGGCCATAAAAACCCGGACACCGATTCGGTCGTCGCCGCGGTTTCCTACGCCGCCCTGAAGCGGGCCCTCGGCCTTAAAGGGGCGGTGGCGGCCCGGGCCGGAGCGGTCAACCCCCAGACCGAATATATTTTTCATCGCTTCGGCCTTCCGCTGCCCGAATTTCTGCCCGATTTGGTGCCCAAGGTAGGGTATTATCTCGGCGCCGCCCCGATTTGCGTTCACGAGATGACACCGCTCTGGGAAGCCCTGGCCACCATGGAAAAATCGGGCCGCCAGGTCCTTCCCATCGTCGATTCCGGGGGCAAATACAAGGCTATGCTCCACTACGGGGCTTTCGCCCAGAACATATTGGCCAAGATCAATCCCCACCGCAAGGCGGTTGTTCCCACCTCCCTTTCCCATCTTATCGAAACGATAAAAGCCCAGCCCCTGGTGGCCTTCGACAAGGACTCGGTCTTCAACGCCCGCATGGTGGTGGCGGCCCTCAGTACGGCCAAGTTCGCCGACTACATTCACGCCGAACCGGCGGGCAACAAGATTGTCCTCGTCGGAGACCGGGAGGAAGCCCAGCGCATCGCCGTTGAGGCTGGCGCCAAGGTCGTGATCACCACCAACGGCGTCCTGCCTTCCAGGGAAATAAAGGAATTGGCGGAAGCCAAGGGCGTTTCCCTTTTGAGCTCTCCCTACGACACATCCTCCACATCGCTCCTGGTGCTCTACTCCGCGCCGGTGATTACCGTGGCGGACGAAACCATCGTAGCCCTGAGCCCCCGGGATTGGATTAAAACGGCCAAGCAAGCCATCGCCGCCTCGCCCAGCCGCTCGGTGCCCGTGGTGGACGACGAAGGCCGGGTTATCGGTCTTTTTTCCGAAGGCGATCTCATAAAAGAAGCCAATATCGATGTGATAATGGTGGATCACAACGAATTTTCCCAGGCGGTGGAAGGCATCGACCACTACAGGATTCTGGAGGTGATCGACCATCACAGGCTCGGTTCCTTTTCAACCCCCTATCCGATAACCTTCATCAACAAGGTGGTAGGTTCCACCAGCACCATCGTCGCCTCCATGTACAGGGAAACCAGAACCCCCCTGTCCATGTCCATGGCCTCGGTGCTGCTCTGCGGAATACTTTCGGACACGCTGGTGCTCAAGTCGGCCACCACCACCGATCTGGACAAGGAAACCGCCGAATACCTGGCCAGCATAACCGACCTTTCCATCGAAGAACTCGGCCATGACATCATGGCCTCGGCCTCGGAGGCGGCCAGACTTCCGGCGGAAGCAATGGTTCGGGTGGATCGCAAGGAATACGAATCGGAGGGGAAAAAGCTCTCGGTCAGCCAGATCGAACTGATGAGTACCCTGCAGATCATGGACAGGGCAGGGGAAATTCTCACAGGATTGGCCGGCCTGCGGGCCGAGACCGGCAGCTATCTGGCGGCCCTCATGGCTACGGACATAAGTAAGTTAGAGAGCATACTCTTCATGGCCGCCGACGACAGTCTTTATCCCTATGTGAATTTTCCCTCTTCCCAGAAAGGTATTTATCTCTTGAAAGACATGCTGTCCAGAAAAAAACAGCTTATGCCGGCACTGTTCGAAATGGTGGAAAAAGCCCAGGAGCGCTGAACGCTTACCGTATCGCCCCCGAGGCCAGGAGCGGCAGGGCGATGAAGTTGCCTATCATGCCCCCGATGCTCGAGAGGAAAAACACGAGCAGGATATGGGTTACCCTGTTGCCGTAAAACCCCTTTACGCTTGTCACGTCTTCGGTAAGTCGCTCGAAATCCTGAACCCGGGGCTTGCGCAGGTACGCCTCGGCCACCCCCGCGAACAAGCCGATGCCCACGAGAGGATTGAGCGTGGCGATGGGCGCCAGGAGGAAGGAGACGGCGATAGTACCGGGGTGGGCCAGGCATAAGGCCGAACCCAGGGCCGCCAGGGTGCCGTTCAGGAGAATCCAGCGCCACATCAGATCAAGGCTTGCCTGAGTTCCGGAACGAAAAAAACCGATGGCGATGAGCGCGACGATGAGCAGGGGAATAATCCAGCCCGAAAGCTTGGAAAGGCCTTTCTTGGGCGGCACGATATCGATTTCCGAGACATCCGGAGACAGCTCGCCACAGTCCAGCTTCTTGAGCCAGCGCTCGATACCCGCCATGTGACCCGCGCCGACAACCGCCACCACATGCTCCTCCCGCGAGAGAAAAATCTTGGAGGCCAGGTAGCGATCCCGTTCGTCGATGAGGACTTCCTTGACCGAGGGCAGGTATTCGGCCAGCTCGTTCATCATCTGTTCGAGCTCGCTCTTGTTCTTGAGCTGCTCGATCTCTTCCTCGGACAGTTTTTCGTTGCTGAATGCCGAGCTGATCAGGCTGGCTAAAAGCTTGGATTTATTCCAGAAATTGGATCTGGCCCAGGCCCGTTTGAGGGTGATCTGAACATCCCGGTCGCAGCAGGACCAGGGAATCCCCGCGGCCTCGGCGGCGTCGATCGCCGCGATCATCTCCTCGCCCGGCTTCACACCGACCCCCGAACCCATGCGTTTTTGAAAGCCCGAAAGCGCCAGATTGGCCAGCAGGAAGAAACCCTTCCCCTCCTTGAGCACCTTGCCGATATCCAAATTTTCCCAACGAGAGCCCTGGGTCATGGACTGATAGCGGGTTTGATCTATTTCGACGCAAACCCTTCCGGGTTGCTCCTCGGCGATAATGGATTCCACCTCGGCGACGCTATCCCGGGATATATGGGCGGTGCCCACCAAGGTGATGCTGCGGGAGGAAAGGGTGATTCTGTTGACCGTGTTGGACATCGCGTTTCCTTTGTGCTCAATCGAAAGGATAGTACTCTTCTTTCTTCCAGCCCGACAAGATAAGCCCCGAGCCTTTCATCATCATGGCCGAACGGATAAAAAGCTGAAGAAAGCTCCGGGCGAAGGAAGCGGGGTAGCCTGCGCGCAGGGCTGCCTCGGTTTCCGATGCGGCCTTGAGAATCCTCGCGCAATCCCCGCCGTTGTACCGATTCAAAGCCGCCCTGAATTTGCGCTGTCCCGTCTTGCTGCCGATCTTCTCGGCCCTGAAGGCGTCTTCCAGCTCCAAACCCTGGGCCAGATTTCGGTGCAGGCGCTCCAGGGTTCTGAAGCTCCAGATCAGGGCGGCCATGATCTGGGATGATTCGCTCTGCCGGTCGGACAGAAGGGCGTCCAAAACGCCCAAAGCGGAATCCATGTCTCCCTGTACCATTCTGTCGAAGAGACTGAAAGCGTCCTCCCGCCTGGAACGGGAAAGGGCGGATTCGATATCCTCGGAACTCAGGCGATGCTGGGCGGGAAAGCAGGCCGCCAGAACCGTGCACGCCGAGTCCAGGGCCGAAGTCTCGTTCTCCACCAGCTCCAGCACCGTCTCTATGGCATCGTCGTCCGCCGCGAGCCTATCCCTGGCCAGGCGGTCGGCGAGCCAGGCGGGCTTCTCCGAATCCCGAAGCTCCCAAAAAATCTTCTTGCCCCTGGGACCCACCGCCTCCTCCAGACCCCTGGCCAGGCCGTAAGCCTCAGTGACCAGCAGCAGCACCGCGTCCTCCGCCGGGTTTCGGATATAGGCGATGAGGGATTCCTGATCCTGCTTGGAACTCAAGACTTCCGCGTTCCGGTATTCAATAAGGCGCCGGGGCGAGAAAAGCGAAGCGTTGCGCAGAAAACCGACCAAACGTTCGGGCGGCATATCCTGGGCGTAAAAACGACTATACTCGGCCGCCTGACCTTCTTTGGCCGCCAAGCCTTCGGCGATTTCCCGCACGAAGAGATCGCGTCTTCCGATTTCCGGGCCGGCGAGAATGTAGGTGGGCAAAAGAGCTGGGCTGGGCATGGGCTTTTTCAGTAGCTCCGGATTATAGCCTTGAGCTTGCCGAGGATGCGCACATCCTGGGTGTAAATCGGGGCGTAGTCGGGGTTTTCGGCCTGGAGCCTGATCCTGTTGTTTTCCTTGAAAAAACGCTTCAGGGTGGCCGAGTCTTCGATGAGGGCGGCGACGATCTCGCCGTTTTCGGCGAAGGAGCGCTGTTCTATCACCGCCAGGTCTCCCGGGTGAATGCCGGCGTCCCGCATGGAGTCGCCCTTTACCCTCAGGGCGAAACAGCTTCCCCCGCGGCCGAACTCGGCGGGAATCCGAACCGAGCCGCTCCAGTTTTCCTCGGCGAAAACAGGATAGCCCGCGGCGATATCGCCCAGAATGGGAATCTCCAGCACCGAATCGTCGCTCTCCCGCCTGGACACTATCTCGATCGCCCGGGAGCGGTTTTCCTGCAGTTTGATGACGCCCTTCTTCTCCAGGGCCTTTATGTGGTCGTAAGCGCCTTTTATGGAAATCGAAAAAGCCTTGGCGGTCTCCCTCACCGTGGGAGGATAGGAGTTCTGCTCGATAAAGCCGGTGAGGAAATCCAGAATTTCACGCTGTCGCGTGGTCAGCTCTTTCATCGCGAATTACTATCCTTATGTTTAGTATACCCGCAGCCGACGGGGTACGCAAGGACTTTTCGGGTTGAACGGCCAGCGACCTTCGAGAGGAGCAGAAGGACTAAAAAGCTTCATAGACAAAAACCCACGTCTTTCCCAATACTTCCGATTTGACAATAGCGCAGGGAGTTATACAATCACGGTATCGGCTCTGGGGCCGGTGCTGTTTCGGCGGTAATAGCGACAATATACAGAAACAGAAGAAACTGCTTCAATGATTGATGTTTGCTGACTTTGTTTTGGAGAGAGAATCATGCCTCTATTCCTGGCTTTGTCGCCCATAAGTCACAACCCATTCATCGTATTTATATCGGCTCTCCCGCTGCTGGCCAGGATACCTTTCCTTGCCCCGGCGATACCGGTGCTCACGTTGGTATCCTCGTCGCTGTATTCCGTCTTTGCGCTTTTTTCCCGTCGAAATGTAGACCGAATATACTATATCGTCCTGGGCTGGATGATTCTCTTGAATATCCTGGATGTGGGGACTACGTGGGTGGGGGCATCGTTTTCTGTTGAGGGTATCCAGGCTATCGAGCTGAACTCCTTTATTCGTGCGTTGTTTCCCGAAGGCAGCGGCATGGTCGGGTTGTTTGCCATGCTCGTGTTGAAAATAGCTTTTCCCCTCATCGTCCTTCAACCGCTTTATGCGCTTGAGGTGGAGGTAATCAAGAAGAATCGACGTTTTGCCTTATTGAGTCGTAGACAGCGTCGCGCCGAGCGAAAGGTTTTCAACTCATATATACGGCTTCATGTGGGACGCTGGAGGGAAAGCCTTTTCTCCAAACACGGTACCTACTCTGCCGAAGTCGACGATGCCTATCTCGACCACGCGGGATCCGCGTTGCTCAGTGAGGTCACGGGCGGAGTGGCAGGAGTGACGATATTGTACATAGGCATCCTGCTCAATAATTTTACCGTACTGCTTTTCCCTCTGACGACGGGGCTGGGCTTTATCTGGTTCGGGATAACGGCGCTCGCGCTTGTCCTCTATTTTACGCTCATCCAGGAAAAGCTCGTGAAGAGGATCTATAAAAAAATCTACCGATAATCCACGTCTTTCCCGATACTTCCGATTTGACAATAGCGCAGGGAGTTATACAATCGAGGTAGATATGAAAAAGATATTTCTTGATATCGCTTGTATTTGAGGCCCTGCCGGAATATCTGCGGGGCCTCCCCTCAGGGCTTTTCGGGAGGATATGGAGTATGAAAAAAGCATTAATATGTTTGGCGCTATTTTTGCTTGCTGTTCAGATACCATCCTTTTCGCAAAGTCTCTCGAAGAGAGACGGGCAATTCACCCAGGAAGAGCTTGTCCTTGACGACAAATTCATATCGTTAAACGTAGACCACTTCAATACTTCCCTTTTGCTGATGCTTTCCTATTATTACCCGGGACAATTCATTTTAATCGATAACGAAGTGAAAGATCTGGTTGATGAATATGTCAACGGGAAAGAATGAGTTTATGCGATTAACCGATGTTTCGAATTTCGCGGCTCCGCTGTTGCAAATATGGTGATGCGACATGCCCTTGAGGGCCAAGTCGAGTCAGACACCAGAAAATCTTGCTTCGATTATTCAGGAATAGATTGTGAAACCTATCGTTATGATTGATAGCGACCTTTTCGGAACAAGCATACTGACGCTAGCGCTGATCTTGCTCGGCGCTATCGTCACTCTTTTCAATCCATACAAGCAGAAGCGAAAATGGGTTCGCTATTGTGCTTCGATATTGAATACTATTTCTTTAATATTACTTTTGTCCAATGCTCTTGTTTTTATACCATCCGCGATTTTTAGCGCAAAGGATCTGGGCTGTTTGGAAGCAGTGGGAGCCATTCTTGTCCCTATCTGCTTTTTTTTCGCATATAGACAGGTTCGATCATTAACTGCGGGTATTGTATCCTTCAGGCATCAGATTCGCTCCGTATTCCAGTTCAACATAAAGGTAATCGCCCGGGCTGTGCTTTTTTTCATCCCTGTGGCTGTTGCCGCCGTAATAGAAATCCGGCTCGCTGGAAGCCGGTATTCTCCACCATCGTTCACGATGATCTGGAAAACTGTTCTGGTGGCGCCATTTATTGAAGAATTCTGCTTTCGTTTCATGCTTCCGGGACTTGCCTGCAATGAAGACTGCATGCCCGGCGACTATCTGCTTTTTTCGATATTTTTTTTGCTTTTGCATGGTCCGAGTCTGAATTTGTTTCCGTTTTTCTTTTCTCTCTATTTGTATTTCGTGATTAGAAAAACCGGAAACCTCGCGGTGACGATCCTCTTCCATTCGTTCTGGAACTTCTGCATTCTGGCTTTTCCCTATGTCCCTCTTCAACAATCTTCGATGCAGTAACTAACGGATAAAGCCACAGGGGTAAGTATGGCCGAAAGGCTCTTCGAGCCATCGGCGCTTTTCAGCCCAGTTCCTCGTTGAATCCGCTCTCGAAAAGGGCTTTTATCGCCTCGGCCGCCGCGACTTCGTCGGAACCGTCGGCGGTTATCCGTATTTTCGAGCCGAAGCTCGCCGCCAGGGTGATGATGCCCATGATGGACTTGGCGTTGATCTTGTTGCCGTTTTTTTCCAGGAAAATCCTCGAGGAGAATTTGATCGCCGTCTGGGCGATCATGGCCGAAGGCCTGGCGTGTATGCCCGCTCTGTTCCGAATAGTTGTCTCAAGTTCTACCATTGTCCACTCCGCAAAGAATCAGTAATCGTCCCTGGAAAAATAAAGGGTGCGGGCATTCTCGCTCTCAAGCCAGCGCATGATGTTCTGGTTGAATTCCTTCGCGGAATGATACCCCATTTTTTTAAGCCTCTCGTTCATGGAGGCGGTTTCGATGATGATGGGTATATTGCGTCCCGGTTTTACCGGAATCTCCAGCATGGGAACCTTCACTCCCAGAATATCCGTGGTGAGTTCGTCCATGCCGATCCTGTCATAGACCTTGTCGGGGTCCCAGTCCTCCAGCTGGCAAACCAGCTGAATCTGCTTTTTATCCCGTATCGCGCCCACTCCGTACAAATGGGTGATATTGATGATGCCCAGGCCGCGGATTTCCATGTGGTGACCGATAACCTTATTGGCGCCCTGGCCCATCAAAATCGAACCATTGACGCAGCGGATCTCCACCACATCGTCCGCCACCAGGCGGTGACCCCGTTCGATCAGCTCCAGGGCGGTCTCGCTCTTGCCCACCCCCGAATCGCCGACCAAGAGGATTCCGATGCCGAAAACCTCGACCAACACGCCATGAATGGTGGTTTTCGGAGCGAAAATATCCGAGAGAATGCGCAGCACCCTGCCGGAGAATTCGTTGGAATTGAGACTCGTCACCAACACCGGGCAGCCGGCTTTTTCGGCGGCCTCGGAAAAACTGACGGAAGGCCGGAGCGAGCTGGTGAATATGCAACAGGGGACATCGTAGGAAAAAAGGGTTTCCACCGAGCCGTGGGAGCCCTCGGCGTCGAGTTTGGACAGATAGGCGCATTCGCCCCGGCCGAAAACCTGAAGCCGATTCCAGGCGAAGGACTCGTAGAAGCCCGCCAGGGCGAGACCCGGTCTGTTCAGGTCGGGAACGGTTATCTGCCTGCCCAGGCCGGCCCTCCCCGCCACGCAGGTCAGGTCCAGGGCATTCTGCTCCTTGAGCTCCAGAGAAAGCAGATCGAGTACGGTGAAACCCTTAGGCTCGTTTCCTATCACAGCGGGCAGTGTACTATGAAAGGGCGCCCTGGTAAATCGGCGGAGCCGGAACCTCGGATTCTATTTCTTGCTCTGGATCTTCTGTTTTTCCTTGGCGATTTTTTGATCCAGTTTTTCGATCAGCGCGTCTATGCCCGGATTTATCTCGAAGGCTTTTTCCTGCAGGTGGGCCTGCAGGCCCCAGCGGAAGTTGGTGGTGACCTCCAGTTTGTAGTTTTTTGAATCCTTGGTGAAAACGAACAGAAGATCGACGATCATGTCCTTCGCGTACCCGATCCTCTCAATCTTGGTTGCCAAGTACTTCTTGCTCTCTTCGCTGAGGTCGAAATGTACGGAACGAACGTCGATATTCATGTGCGCCTCCTTAAGCGGGTACGCGGGCGAATAGCCTGCGCCGTCAATATTTTCGGCGGCTGAAGGACGAATCCATATCCAGCTCGCCGCGATATTTCGCCACCGTACGGCGGGCAATCTTAATGCCCCGTCCGGCGAGAATATCCACAAGCTCCCTGTCGGAGTAGGCGGGCTTGTTCCCGTCCTCCCCCTCCAGAATCTCCCTGAGCGTGGCCTTTGCGCTCTCCTTGGAGTGCTGCGTCGTGCCCGCCGCCGTGGAGGATACCGGATTGGTGAAAAAACGGCGGAGTTCCAGAATGCCCCAGTCGGTCTGAACATATTTGCCGTTGGCGATTCTGGAAACCGTCGTCTCGTGCACCCCCACTTCGTCGGCCACGTCCCTCAGGGTGAGCGGCTGCATCGCCTGCGGCCCCTCCACGAAAAACCGGGCCTGAAACTTGGCGATAACCTTGGCCACCTTCAGCAAGGTCTGGCTTCTCTGCTGGAGCGAGCCGATAAAAAACTTTGCCCGCTCGATGTTCTCCTTGACGAATGATACCGTATCCTTATCCCGGGGACCGCTTTTTTTGGACGAAAGCTCCGAGAAAAAAGGATTGATTCCCAAAAGGGGGATCACTTCGTCGTTGAGCTCTATTACAAATTCGTCATTTTCCACCCGAATCGCCAAGTCCGGAACAACATAACGGGTTTTTTCCGTGGAAAACGCCCGGCCGGGAAAGGGAGAAAGGGTTTTTATATACGCGAGGATTTCCTCGATCTGAGGATCCTTTATCTTGAGACTGCGCCTGATTTCCGCGTGCTTGCCCTTCTCCAGCTTGTCCAGGTGGGCGGTCATGATCTCGATCACGCCCTCCGGGGCTTCGGGGTCCAGCGCGGCCTGGACCAGGAGGCTTTCCCTGTAATCCTTGGTGCAGGTGCCGTTGGGGTCCAGGCCGCGCACTATCTCCATGGCCTGTTCCAGATCTTCCGGGGAGCAGGCGGGGCAAAGCTCCTCCGGCGGCGTCCGGTGGAATCCGTCCTCGTCCAGGTTTTGGATGAGGCGTTCCCCTATCTTTCGGATAACCGGGCTCAGGGAGAGCATCCGCAGCTGGGTAAGCAGGTGCTCCTGCAGGGTTTCGGGGAGGGCTATGGCCCCTTCCAGGAACTTGTGCTTCGCGTCTTCGTCCGCCCCTGTCCGGCGATAGGAGTAATCCTCCGTCCCATCCCCCCAGTCTTCTCCGGAGTCGTCGATTTTGGCCTCGGCGTAGGAATCCAGCGACAATTCGGACCTGTCGTCCAGTACCTCGAGGGCGGGATTCGCCTCCAGCTCGCTTTGGATTTCCTCGGTCAGCTCCGCCACCGGCATGGCCAGAATCTTGATCGATTGCAGCATCCTGGGGTTGAGCTTCTGTCGTTGTTCGGCCACCAGGGCCGGTCGTTGTGCCTGCAATAAAGACTCCTTTATCTGCAATGGTAAGGTAGAATCCGGCAAAGTCAATGGCAATATTGACGTTCGCGCCCAGCATTATTATGTTAACAAGGAACGTTTGTCGCTCAATCCATCACATCGCTAAGGTAGGAACATGTCCAAGCATAGACACGATTCGGAGTCCTCGAAGGATAGGAACGTAAACCCGACCGCCGCACAGGACCAGGCCGGGACCTCCGCGCAGCGGCCCCCCCCCGACTCGCAGACCCCCCCGGGCCAGCCCGCCGGCAGTTTCGGCCAGACCGGCCCCCATGGGCAGGCAGAGGGCGATTCCAAGTTTTCCGGCTCCCCTGGGCAGACTCCTGGTTCTTCGGCCACCCCCGACCTCGCCGATGAGCTGGAAGCCGTCCGCAAGGAGAATGCCGCCCTCAAGGCGGAAATCGAGGAACTCAATGCCAAGTATCTTCGCAAGCTGGCCGAGGAAGTCAACTTCCGCAAGCGAATGCTCAGGGAAAAGGAGGATGGACAGAAGTACGCCCTTTCCTCGATACTGGCTGATCTTGTTCCCATACTCGACGACTTCGATCGGGGCATGAAGGCCGCCTCCGGCGCTCATAGCTTTGAACAGCTTCAGGAAGGCATGGTTCTCGTCCAAAGGCAGTTGTCGCAAATGCTGGAAAATAAGTATGCTTTAAAGAGGTTCGACTCCGCGGGCAACCCCTTCGACCCCACCATGCACGAGGCGCTCTTCGCCGAGCCGGCCGATGTGGATGAAGCCGTGGTCTCCGAGGAATACCTCCCCGGCTACATGCACCACGAACGGGTGCTCAGGTCGGCCAAGGTGAGGGTGAAGATTCCCAACGGAGTAAAAAAGGACGTGGCCCAGGATGCCGCCTTTGGCGGCGAGCCCGGGGATAAACCCACGGTCGGTCAGCGCCCCGAAGAGGGCGCCGGCCAAGACTGATTGCGAAAGTTTTAGTAAGGAGAATTATATATGGGCAGAATCATAGGTATCGACCTCGGTACGACCAATTCCTGCGTCTCTGTCATGGAGGGCGGCGAGCCCATCGTCATCGCGAATTCCGAAGGGCAGAGGACAACCCCCTCCATCGTCGGATTTACCTCCAAGGGCGAGCGGGTGGTCGGCCAGCCGGCCAAGAACCAGATGATAACCAACGCCGAGAACACAGTGTACTCCATCAAGCGTTTCATGGGCCGCCGCTTCGCGGAGCTCCAGTCGGAAATCAAGATGGTGCCCTACAAGGTGGTGGACAACGGCAACGACGTGCGCGTGGACATCGCCGGCAAGATGTATAGCCCCCAGGAGATCAGCGCCTTCATCCTCCAGAAGATGAAGAAAACCGCCGAGGACTACCTGGGCGAACCCGTCACCGAAGCGGTCATCACCGTGCCGGCCTATTTCAACGACGCTCAGCGCCAGGCCACCAAGGACGCAGGCAAGATAGCCGGGCTCGAGGTCAAGCGCATCATCAACGAGCCTACCGCGGCATCCCTGGCCTACGGTTTCAACAAGGACCAGAAGAAGGAACGCACCATCGCCGTCTACGACCTGGGCGGCGGCACCTTCGATATCTCCATTCTCGAGCTGGGCGAAGGCGTCTTCGAGGTAAAGTCCACCAACGGCGACACCCACTTGGGCGGCGACGACTTCGACCTCAGGGTCACCCAGTGGCTGGTGGACGAGTTCAAGAAAGATTCGGGCATAGATCTCTCCAAGGACCGCATGGCCCTCCAGCGGGTGCGCGAAGCCGCCGAAAAGGCCAAGATCGAGCTTTCCAACGTCCAGCAGGCCGAAATCAACCTGCCCTTCATCACCGCCGACCAGACCGGGCCCAAGCATCTGACCAAGAGCCTTACCAGGGCACGCTTCGAGCAGATGTGCGCCGATCTTTTCGAGCGCACCAAGGAACCCTGCCGCAAAGCCATCGCCGACGCCGGCCTCACGGTGGACAAGATAGACGAAGTCATCCTCGTGGGCGGCTCCACCCGTACCCCCAAGGTCCAGCAGGTGGTCAAGGAAATCTTCGGCAAGGAACCCTCCAAGGGAGTCAACCCCGACGAAGCCGTGGCAATCGGCGCGGCGATCCAGGGCGGAATCCTGGGCGGCGACGTCAAGGACGTGCTTCTTCTGGATGTAACCCCCCTTTCCCTGGGTATCGAAACCCTGGGCGGGGTCTTCACCAGGCTCATCACCCGCAACACCACCATCCCCTGCCGCAAGAGCCAGATATTCTCCACCGCCGCCGACGGACAGACCGCGGTCTCCATCCACGTGCTCCAGGGCGAGCGTGAAATGGCCGGCCAGAACCGCACTTTGGGGCGCTTCGACTTGGTGGGCATTCCTCCGGCACCCCGGGGCGTGCCCCAGATCGAGGTAACCTTCGATATCGATGCCAACGGTATCGTGCATGTGTCGGCCAAGGACCTGGGTACCGGCAAGGAGCAGAAGATCCGCATCGAAGCATCCAGCGGCCTCAACGAGTCGGATATCGACAAGATGGTGCGCGAGGCCGAGGCCCACGCCGAGGAGGACAAGCGCGAGCGCGAGCGAATCGAAGCCCGCAACGAGGCTGACGCCCTCATCTACCAGACCGAGAAAACCCTCAAGGAGCTGGGCGACAAGGTGGGCGGCGGCGAGAAGGATACAATCGAAAACGCCGTCAAGGATCTCAAGAAGGCTATGGAAGGCAGCGATCTCGAGGCTATCAAGCAGAAGACCGAGGCGCTCAAGCAGGCTTCCTACAAGCTTTCCGAGGAGCTGTACAAGCATGCTCAGGGCGGCGCGGGAGGAGCCCAGGGCGGTCCCGGCGGCTTCGGGGCCCAGCCGGGCTCCGAGGGCGGGTTCGCAGGACAGGCCGGTCAAGACGCTTCCGGCGCCGGGCCCGATACGAAGAATGCCGACGACGTGGATTACAAGGTCGTCGACGACGAGGACAAAAAATAAATTCGATCCCGGGCGGCCGACCTTGGTCGGCCGCCCGGGGCTAGTCGAGGACGGATTAACGTGGCGAAGCGAGATTATTACGAAGTCCTAGGCCTCCAGAAAGACGCGGCCAAGGACGACATCAAGCGGGCGTACAGAAAGCTAGCCATTCAGTACCATCCCGACAAGAATCCCGGCGATAAGAACGCCGAGGAGAAGTTCAAGGAAGCCACCGAAGCTTACGAAGTGCTGGGCGACGACCAAAAGCGTCAGGCCTACGACCAGTTCGGCTTCGCTGGCGTCGAGGGAATGTCCGGCGGCGGTCAGCAGTACTCCACCGTGTTCAGGGATTTCGAGGATATCTTCGGGGGCTTCGGCGATTTTTCCTCGATCTTCGGATCCATTTTTGGAAACGCCGGCGGTTTCGGCCAGGATCGGCGTTCCGACAGGCCTCGTCGGGGCTCCAATCTCCGTTACGACATAGAGCTGCCCTTCGAAAAAGCCATCTACGGCACAAGCGTTGAAATAACCTATACCAAGGACGATACCTGCAAGACTTGCTCCGGGTCCGGCTCGGTCGACGGATCGGGCCGCAAGGTTTGCGGTACCTGCAAGGGCTCGGGCCAGGTGCGCAGGAGCTCGGGCTTCTTCTCCATATCCCAGCCCTGTCCCACCTGCGGCGGCGAAGGCTCGGTCATCGACAAGCCCTGCCACGACTGCTCAGGCAGCGGCATCACCAAGAAAAAGCAGAAAATCAAGGTGACCATTCCCCCCGGAGTGGAAGACGGCAAGCGGGTGACCATTCCCGGCCAGGGCGACGTCGGACCCAACGCCGGCGCCCCGGGCGATCTCTATGTCTTCATCCACGTGCGCCCCCACGAATACTACGAACGCCACGAGCAGGACCTCTATTGCGCGGTTCGCATCGACATGAGCACGGCGGCCTTAGGGGGCGAGGTGGTCATCAACACCCTGGACGGGAAAAAGATCAAGCTCGCTGTCCCCGCCGGCACCCAGCACGGCAAACTCCTCCGCGTCAGGGAGGAGGGCGTGCCCAGTTCCAGCGGGCGCAAGGGCGATCTCTATATCAAGGTCTTGGTTCAGGTGCCTAATAGGATTTCTCGTCGAGGAAAAGAATTACTTGAAGAATATCGCAGACTGGAAGGGGAGAATACCGAAGCCCAGACGGTTAAGCTTTCGGACGTGGCCAATTCCTGACCGCCTGAGAAGCTTTCGCGCCGGGGCATGGGGCTTTCGGAAGAGCTCGGGTGCGAGGCGGGCGTGAATCGGGAACCCTTGCCCGCCAGACTCCCCAGGCTAGGATCGCGGTTAATAGCCTAGACCCATTTTCTTTCTTGCGATCAGAAAAAATTCCTGAAACCCATGCGCATGGCCGCGAACCCTGTCATACCTGTCGGTTGGGATACCATGTCGCTATATCCGGATACTCCTCCTCCCATCTCCGCGAAAAATGACGAGGAGGGAGTAAGATAGAAATTGACGCCCCCGCCGCCTTTGAAATCCCATATGAGCGGCATGACGGTCATGAGCTTGGACGAATTGCCGTAAAGCCCTAGTCCACCTTCAATGAAAGCGTAAGATCGGATAAGCGGGAACAAAAAGCCGCCGAAGGTCAGCTTATCCGTCACGATCGCCGCACCGCCGGCTCCGAGCCCCCAGCCGTTGAGGCTGATATAGTTGCGGATCTCTAAACCGCCCGTCGCTCCGGAGCGCAGGATGGGGAATCCGAATTCCAGAAAACCACCCGATTTTTGACTCTCCAGGACGGTCGCCCCGCCTATGGAAAAGCCGGTCTTCGCGTCCCCGGCGGGGACAGAGGTCTCGGCGGGGAGGGGGATAATACCGATCACGATGAACAGTAAAACCATGGATTTGACATAGTTCATGAGAACCTCCTTCGATTGTCGAGGAGGAATGTATCAAGAGGATAGCCTGTGGGACAGTAAGAAAAAGTATACTTTCGCGTTGATCCGTACAGAAAAGGCGGCGTCGGGTATTGAGCGCCCCGCTTAAGGCTGAGGTTTGTCCGAGGGGGTCGTTGTTCCGGAACCCTCGGTTTCTCTCATCAGGTTTATGAGTTGCCGGGCGTTGGATATGTCGAGCTTGCGATAGATGTTGTAGGCATGCTTCTTTATGGTCGCCAGACTGACGAAGAGCTGTTGGGCGATCTCCTCGTATTTGAGCCCCATGCAGAGTTTTTCCGCCACTTCCCGTTCCCGGACCGAGAGTCTTCCGACCGCTTCGGCGGCCGCGAACCTTCCTCGCCGACGTTTTTCGCGGATGACTTTGGCCGCGAAAACCAGGCAGGGTATTTGATAGGCTATGGTCAAACCGGAATAAAAAAGACTGTTCGCCAGCCGGTTTTCTTTTATCGCTCCGCGAAAGACCGCGTAATATAAGCTTGTGGCGAGGCTCACTATTAGAAAGACGCCGAATCCTAGGGAACGGATATCCCGCCAAAAAGCGACATAAGAGACCGGTCGCTCGCTTGGGCTTCGCAGCGAGGGACTGAATACGGCAAAGAAGGTGAGCGCGAAAGGCGTCATTATCGTAAGGAACGGGAGAACGCCATGACCGTTCGCAAGAAGGACATTGGCGACCGTCAGGGAGCAGAGGTAGGCGACGAATACGACAAGGGAAAAACGCGGCTTTAAACCGGCGGTCTCAATTATATAGAATGGGACGGAGAGGCCGTATAAAGAGAGGGCGTTGAGAAGGATGAAACTGAGCGTCCTCTGCTTTATGGCTCCGAAGGTCATGATCATGATCAAAGCCGTCACCAGAAGCATATTCACCAAAATGGAGCCGAAGGCGAGTATTCGTTTGTCCCGAGAGAGCGCATACGCGTAGGCGAAGAGACCTATGGAAGCAAGACACAGCGTGTAAGCGAGGATCCACCCTATAGTCACGTAAACCATGATTATTTTTACGGAATGATCTCCGTGATCTTATACCCTGCCTCGGCCACCGCCGCGCGTAAAGCCTGGTCGTTCAGGCTATCGCCATCCACCATGGCCGTGCGTTCCAGAAGGTCCACCTTGGCGGATTTTACCCCCGGGACCTCTTCCAGCGCGGATCGCACGTGCATGACGCAGTGGCCGCAGGACATGCCTTCGATCTTCAATAATTTTCTCATCCGAATCTCCTTTGTAAGAGGGCCTTTCGCCCATCAAGTATAGTATAAAACTTTCTCAATTCATCGTGGAAAGATCAAGGCTCGAAATGTCTCAGCCTCAATGCGTTGGTCAAGACCGAAACCGAACTCATGGACATGGCGGCCGCGGCAATGACCGGCGAGAGCAGGGGGCCGCCGAAGGCGTAGAGCAGGCCGGCGGCGACGGGGATTCCCAGTACGTTGTACCCGAAGGCCCAGAAGAGGTTCTGTTTGATATTCTTCATCACCCTGCGGGACAGTTCGAGGGCCGAAGCCACCCCGTCCAGTTCCCCCCGCATGAGGACGATATCGGCGCTTTCCATGGCCACGTCAGTGCCCGAGCCTATGGCGATGCCGACATCGGCCTTGGCCAGGGCGGGCGCGTCGTTGATGCCGTCGCCCACCATGGCGACGAGCTTGCCTCCGGTTTGAAGACGAGCCACCTCGGCCGCCTTGTCCCCGGGCAGCACTTCGGCCAGTACCCGATCGATGCCGACCTGTCGGGCGATAGCCTCGGCGGTAGGCCGGGAATCTCCGGTTATCATGACCGTCCGGATACCCATTTCGTGGAGCCGGGCGATTGCCGGGGCGCTGCCTTGCTTCACCACGTCCGCCACGGCGATAAGGCCTACCGGCTTGCCTTCGTAGGCGGCGTACATGGGGGTCTTGCCCTCCGATGCCAGTAGTTGAGCTCTCTGGACAAGCGCGCTCGTATCCACTCCCTTTTCGGCCATGAGTCGCGCGTTGCCCAGTAGAAAGTCGCCGTTTCCCGTCGAGGCCTCGATGAGGGCCTCGATGCCCCTGCCGGGCAGGGCCCGAAAGGAGTCGACGCGGGGAAGCCTGAGGTCCCGGGCCGCCGCCGCGGCGACGATCGCTTCGCCCAAAGGGTGCTCCGAGGCCTTCTCCGCGGCGGCGGCCATCCCCAGCAGCCCCTCTTCTTCCACTCCCGGGGCGGGCAGAAGGTCGGTCAGGACCGGCCTGCCTTCGGTGATAGTACCCGTCTTGTCGAAGACCACGACATTCAGCTTGCCCGCCGTCTCCAGCGCTTCCCCCGACTTGATGAGAATACCCAGCTCCGCTCCCTTGCCCGTGCCCACCATGATCGCCGTGGGCGTGGCCAGCCCCAGGGCGCAGGGGCAGGCGATTGTGAGCACCGCCACGAAGATCGTAAGGGCGAACACGGCGGTATGCCCGGCGATCAGCCAGGCCGCCGCCGCGACAATGGCGATACCGAAGACCACGGGCACGAAAATGCCCGAAATCACGTCCGCCATGCGCGCGATAGGCGCCTTGGAGCCCTGGGCGTCCTCCACGAGCTTTATGATGCGCGCCAGCGCGGTGTCCGCTCCCACCCGCTCGGCCACGAAGGTCAGCGCCCCGTTTTTATTGATCGTGCCGCCGGTTATCTGATCCCCCGGCCCCTTGTCCACGGGAATGGACTCGCCGGTGAGCATCGACTCGTCCACCGCGCTGGCGCCGCTCGCGACGCGGCCATCCACCGGAACGCGTTCCCCCGGCCGCACCAAGATCATATCCCCTGGCTCCACCTCGTCGATGGGCAGTTCGATTTCCCTGCCCTCCTGGAGCACCGTGGCGGTTTTGGGTTTGAGCCCCATCAGTTTCTTGATCGATGCGGAGGTTCGTCCCTTGCTCACCGCCTCGAGGGTCTTGCCCAGGAGTATGAGGGTGATGATGATGCCCGCGGTCTCGAAATAAAGTTCCTCGACGGCCGCGAGTTCCCCGCCCGCGATCCGGAACACCGAAAAAAGGCTGTAGATAATCGCCGCGCTGGTTCCCATCGCTATGAGGCTGTCCATGTTAGGCGCGCGATGCAACAGCGCTTTCGCGCCCACCACATAGAATCGTCTGCCCGCGATAATGCTGGGAATGACCAGGGCGACCTGAACCAGCGCGAAGAATAAAGGCCGCTCCATGGGATGGAGAACTTTCGGAAGCGGCCAGCCTATCATATGCCCCATGGCGATATAGAGCAGGGGAACCGAGAAAGCGGCCGAGACGATGAACTTGCGCCACATCGACTTGATTTCCCGTTCCTTGGCGGCGGCATGCTCGTCGATCCTGGCCGCCGAAACCGCCTCCATGGCCAAGGGTTCGTAACCCGCCTTCTTTATCGCCCCTTTGATCTCGGAAAGCCGTACCGCCGCGGGGTCGTACTTCACCACGGCCCTCTCGGTGGCCAGATTTACCGAAGAAACCTGTATACCCGGCAACTTTTTAATTGCCCGTTCGACCGCCGCCGAGCAGGAGGCGCAGGTCATGCCTCCCACAGGGATCGTGATCTCCCTGGCCCCGCCTTCGATCGGTTCTCCCATATCCGTTTGCGTTACATCCATATCCCTACCTCTTTGCTATACCGGCTCGCCCACATAGCGCTCCAGCACCATGGCGATCTCCTCCACCTTTTCCTTGCCCTGGCCCTTTTCGATAGCGTCCTTGACGCATGTATCGATATGCTGGCGCAGCACGAGAATATTGGCCTTTTTCAACATCGCCGCCGCCGAGAGTATTTGCTTGGACACGTCGATGCAGTAACGGTCTTCCTCTATCATGCGAATCGCGGCTTCGGCCTGTCCTCTGGCGTTCTTCAACAAGGCGAGGGCTTTTTGGCTTTCCGCGGAACAGTGATCCATGGTTTTCTCCCGAGCTCTGGTTTTCCTTAGCCCATCCCTGGTGGGGAGGGGGTAGGGTGTATTCTTACAATAGCGATTTTTTCTTGCGGCTTCAAGAGGGAAGTGTCGGTTTTTTACGCAATACGCCCGAAAGCTGTCGAAACATCCCGCCAGGTGTTCAGTTTCGTTTATGTTTTCGCTTTTTCGCGCTGATCGGGTCTTCGATCTTAGTCCCAGCCCGCGTCCCTTTTTTTGCCAAAGCCTTGCTTCGCAGTTTTTCCTCGACCTCTTGCACCCTGAACCGGACCATCTTTCGAATCAGGGCTTCGGGCAAGTCTTTGTCATAGGGAAATTGCACCGCTCCCTTGGAATAGGCAAAGGACCCCAGCTCGGCTTCGTAGGCGGCGATGCCGCTGGACGAAGGATAGAATCCCAGGTGCTTGGTCTGAGCCGCGAAATGGACCAGGTTTTCGTGTAGATAAAAAGTGGGCATGCCATAGGACAGCTTCTCCGTCGCCCTCGGCGCTTCGGACTTTATCAGGGCGTAAATTTTCTCCAGCCTCGTCCTTTTTATTCCCTGGAAATCTTCGATGTATGTCGCGATAGGTGATTTGCCGGGCGTTTTGGGCCCTAGTGCCTCGATAACGCGGGCAAGCCTATCCTGCCTTGTCTTTTCTTTCTTGGCGCCGCCGATGAGCGAAGCGTATTCCTTTTGTTTCGTGAAGGAGAGGGCTTTATAGGCTTCGAGCTGTCCGGTTTTTTCCAGGGCGTCGCGTAGTTCTTCCGGTAAAATCACCACGCGTTCTTCCAAATCCTCGGATATCCGCACCCCCACCCTGTCGCCGGGCATTTTGCCTATGGCGGCCATAATGTCCTTGCGGAGCCCCACTATGTGGCAAGGAGATCCCATTCTCACCAAGGAACCCCTGTATTCGAACCCGTCGAAAAAGCAAACCACCTTGATCCTCCCTCGCTTGCCGAAGACTTCTTCGGTGTCGAAGGGAAACTCTATGTAGGCGCCGCCTGCGCCTTTCTCGTTCGCTTTGATTACCGCTTCGAAACTCAGTTCTTTTTCCACCCTGCTAACCCTCCACAAGGTTCTTTTTCCCGAATTCGATCACAGCGAACGATAGTCCTTGTCTATGACCTTGAGCTTATCATACGGCAGGGTTGTGGTATACAAAGATGCGATCGATACCCTCGATACGCGCAAGCGCCGAATTCGAAAGCCTGACTGCTTAGTCTGTCTATCCTGCGCCGAGGTTTGTTCGGTGAAGGCCATACGATACAAATAGAAAGGAGCCGCGATGTGGAGGCGAAAAAATTTAAAAATTTGTCCCTGATTTGATCCTGGTCAAAGAAACTTCGATTTTTTACCCCTATCTTCGACTTATCACAGAGCAGGGAGGTCGTATATGACCACAAAAACCTATCAACTGGAAACCGTGAGCTGCCCCAGCTGCGTGGCCAAGATCGAGGGAATGCTGAAAAGCACCGAGGGCGTAAAAGAATCCCATGTGTCCTTCGCCACGTCCAGGGTCAAGGTGAGTTTCGATGAAACCACGATCGGCTCCGGGCAGATTAGGGACAGGATAAGCAAACTGGGGTACCAGGTCCTGGGGGAGAAGTAGGATGAAAAAGGGCTCCAAGGCCTTATCGATGGCGCTATCCAGCTTCTTCGTCCTGCTTTCCTTCATACTGAAGGAGCTGGCGGAGGGGGTGGCGAAGGCGGGGGATGCCGCGTCGGTGGCCAAAGTGGCCGGCCAGGCGACGCAAGGCCTGGGCCATGGCGCCTTTGCTCCCTCCCCGGCGGCCCAACTGGCTGTGGCAGCCATGCTGATCACCACCGCCATCGCAGGATTCCCCATTTTCAAAAAAGCCTTTGGGGCCCTCAGGTTTCGAATCGTCGGCATAGACGCCCTGGTTACCATCGCCGTCGCCGGCGCCATGACAATAGGGGAATTTTGGGAAGCCGCGGCGGTCACCTATCTTTTCAGCCTGGGCGATTACCTGGAATCCAGAACCATCGAAAAGACCCGCTCGTCCATCAAAGCCCTTCTCGACCTGGCCCCCGATACGGTAAGGGTCAGGAGAAACGGTGCCGAACTGCTGCTTGGCCCGGACGAGGTCCTGGTGGGTGATATCGTCGTTACGAAACCCGGGGAAAAAATCGGGATCGACGGCAGGGTGAGGGAAGGTTCCGGCTACGTGAATCAGGCGACCATAACCGGTGAGCCGGTACCCGTATTCCGAGATGCCGGCAAAGAGGTGTTTTCGGGCACGATTCTCGAATCGGGCTATCTGTTGATCGAGGCGGAGAAGGTCGGAGAGGACACGAGCTTCGCCCGGATCCTCCACATGGTGGAGGAGGCCCAGGACAGGAAGGCAAAAACCCAGAAATTCCTGGAGTCCTTTTCCCGCTGGTACACTCCCGCAATCGTCATTTCCGCGGCGCTTTTATTCATTATTACCAGGGACATCGAGCTGGCCCTCACGCTCCTGGTCATCGCCTGCCCCGGAGCCCTGGTCATCTCCGCCCCGGTCGCCATCGTCGCGGGTATAGGTAACGGCGCCAGGCGCGGATTCCTGGTGAAGGGCGGCGACATCATGGAAAGGCTGGGTACGGTGAAGGTCGTCGCCTTCGACAAGACAGGCACCCTGACCATCGGGGCCCCGGAAGTTCAGGCGGTCCGATCCTTCACCCCCGCATTGGGCGAGGACGAAGTGCTCAAGTTGGCCGCACTGGGCGAAGCCTACTCCGAACACCCCCTGGCCAGGGCGATCATCGCCAAAGCCGGCAAAACCGGTGGCGCCCAATCGCCCCAAGCGAGCCGGATACTGGCGGGCAAGGGTGTTTTGTTCAGCTTCGAAGGCCACGACTATCTCGTCGGATCGCGGAACCTCCTGGCCGAAAAGGGGCTTTTGCTGGATGTGGAAAAGGAAAACACAATCCGGCAGGAGGAGGCCAGGGGGCGGACCGTCGTGCTCCTGGCCTCGGAAAAGGCGATTCTCGGTTTCATTTCCATCGCCGATACCCTCAGGCCGGAAGCCAAGGCGAGTATCTCCGCACTGCGAAAGCTGGGTATCCGCCATATCGCCATGCTTACCGGGGACAATCCCAGGGCGGCGGGGACAATCGCCGAAGAGTTGGGGATCGACGAGGTACGGGCCGAACTGCTGCCGGAGGACAAGGTCAGGGCCATGGAGTCGCTGAAATCGAGCTACGGCGCGGTGGCGATGGTTGGGGATGGGGTCAACGATGCCCCCGCGCTGGCCGTCGCCGACCTGGGTATCGCGATGGGCGGCGCGGGTTCGGAGGTCGCCATGGAAACCGCCGACGTGATTCTCGCCTCGGTGGACCTCGGCAGGCTCGCCTATGGCCTCGCCCTGAGCCGGGCGACCCTGCGGGTGATGAAGCAAAATATTTATTTCGCCCTTGTCGTCGCCGGGACACTGCTGGCCGGGGTCCTGCTAAAGACGGTCAACCTCTCCTTCGGAATGCTCATACACGAAGTCTCGGTGCTTCTGGTTATTCTCAACGCGGTGAGGTTGCTGAACTTTGACAAGCGAAGTACCATGACCGCGGAAAGGTGAGGTATATGGCCGGTAACTGTGCCCATTGCGCGCGCAAAGACGCTCCCGGATCCTGTGTCGCGATCGTCCCTATTTTTTCCGCCCTCAGCCCCGCTGAAATCGACGAAATTGCAGCCATCACCGCCGATGCCCGTTTCGACAAGGGTAGTTTTGTTTACTTTGCGGGAAAGGAAGGGCGCAAGCTCTATATCATTCACCAGGGCAGGGTTAAGATTTCCCGGATCGGCGGCAACGGAAAGTCCCGGGTGATACGGATTCTCGGGCCCGGGGAATTTTTCGGCGAACTTTCGATTCTCGGAAACGCCGCTCTTTCCGACTACGCCGAAGCGGTGGAGCCCTGCTCCATGTGCATGATCGATGGCGCCCGGCTCAAAAGCATTATGAGCAAATATCCTTCCATAGCGCTCAAGGTTATGGAGGAACTCAGCATCCGGCTCTCCAAGGCCGAATCGCTTATCGAAGATATAAGTCTGCGTCCCGCCGAGAGCCGTCTGGCCCAGGCCATCCTGGATCTCGCCGCGGGGCGGAGCGAATTCGAGCTTTCCACCACCAAGGGTGATTTCGCCTCCCATCTGGGGATGACCCAGGAAACCCTCTCCCGTAAATTAACCCTTCTTCAGAGTCAGGGGCTCATCCTGGCCAAGGGCTTGAGGGGCATTAAAATATTGGATGAAAAAAGACTTTTGAAAGCGGCCAACGTTGAAAAAGACTGACGGTGTTTGCGATGCTTGGACGGCCCGGATCAGATGATTATCGTTCCGTAAAAACGTAGGACTATGCCCAAAATGAGCAACGTCGCTATTTCACCCCACTCTGTCGCGGCGCCCAAGCTGTCGCCGGTGAATCCGCCGATAGCCCGGCCGTAAGCCGCGCCCATCAGGAACGTAGCCAGCAGGGTCCCGGCGATAAACGCCGCCAGCGACGCAATCAATAGCGCCCAACTTCCCGCGGCCAGGCAAAACGCGGCAAGGGGCAAAAGGCCTGTCAGCGCGCCCCCGACAACGCGACGAAGGGAAAAGCCCCTCATCAGGGCGCCCAGGCCGTCGGGCCGGGCTGGTTTCAACCGCAATGCCAGCAACGCCGCCGCGCTGCGCCCCGCCGCGGGAGCCGCCAGCAAGCCTCCCGCCAGGGCGGAGAAAAGCAAGCCCCTTTCGGCCAGCAAGAACATGGCGCCGGCGCGCAAAGCCAGGGCCAGTAAGCCGCAGAAAAAACCATAGCTTCCTATTCGGGGGTCCTTCAGGATTTCCAGCCGCCGTTCCCTTGTTGCCGCAGGCAGCAGGGCATCGGCTGAATCTATGAGCCCGTCGAAGTGGAACAGGTTGAATAAAAAATATTGCAGGGCAATGGATGAGACGACAGCCAGTCCCAGGTGACGGGTCAGGACTATTCCCGCGGCAAAGCCGCCTATCGCGGCGAAGGATACCAATGGCGAGACGGCGGGAATCCAGAAATCGGCGCGGCTGAAGTCGATATCGAAGGGGCGTTTTATGGGTATTCTGGATAAAAGACTGAACACGCTTAAAAATCGGGCGATACCGGAGGCTTTTTTCACGCAAGAGCCTCCTTCAAGGCATTGTAGGAAGCCAAACTCTCTTCAAGGCTGAAAGTTTCCAGCACGATGCGCCAGTCCGAGGCGCCGGCGGTCTTCGCCAGCGCCGGAAGCCAGGTATCGCTGGAGTTCAGGGCGAGATGATCCCTGCCGGCTCGAGCCGCGTGGAGATGAATTTCCCGTATGGCCCCGGCCCGTTCTCGTATCCAATCGGCGGGGACAAGCAGGTTCCTCAGCAGACAGCCCGTGTCCGCGCAGATATGACTATCGGGCAAGATGTCCATAGCCCGCCTGAAGGGGATTTCCCCTGTGTACTCCATGGCGAACCGATCGTTCCCGTACATGCCGTAAAAAGAATCCACAAGCCTGGCCCACTCTTCGATGGAAGTATCGCTCTTGCCTTCTTCCCAGGGGTGAAAAACATAAAGCTGGACAAAGGAATGGGTCAGCGCGATGAGTTCTTCCGTCTGGGCGGTCGCCATATCGGGCAGATGGAGGCTGAAGGAAAAGCGCCTCGACAGGCGTCTGAGAGCCTCAAGCTCGACGGAAAATTCGGCCCTTACTCCACGGTCCCAGGTGAAGAACAACAACTCGATTCCCCGTATCCAGGATTCCTGTTTCAGCGCCAGGCAGTTTTGCAGCCATGAGCCCGGCCGCTGCCAGGAGGGAAGGCAAAGTTTCACGGAATATCCACCCAGGACCTGCCGACGTTGATGCCGGCCGTCGATTCGGAATCGCGCAATGTCAAATCATTTTTGCCGTCCCCAGGCGGTATGTTCAAAGAACCTTTGACCAATACAGGATGGCCTGCCACCATGAGGAGCACCCTGTCGCAGGCTGCCGCGATGCGGGCGTTCAACCTGCCCAGCGCGTCGCCGTATCGGCGGGAAACGGGGTCGGCGGGAATAAAGCCCATTCCGATCTCGTTGGTGACCAGCACGATATTTTCCGGAAGATTCCCGATGAGCGAATCCACAGCCTCATTCAGGACCGCTTCTCTGCCGTAGTGGAACATGTTGTTAAGCCAGAGCGGAAGGCAGTCGAGGATCATGTTTTCCTTAAGCTTTTGGGCGATTTCGAGAGGTTCTTCTATCGTGGTGAAACGTCCTGCCCGTTCCTTCCTGTGCCCGGCGATGCGCGCCTTCATTTCATCGTCGAAGGCTTCGGCGGTGGCCAAAAAGTACCGGGGCTCGGAAAACTCCTCCGCCAGCCGGAGTGCGAACTTCGACTTGCCCGACTTGACGCCGCCGGTGATCAAACTGCGCATCGATGGACCGTCCTCGAACGAGGTCCGCCTTCATAATCGCTTCGTCCGGGCCTCGGCATATTCAAACGCGCCCCTTCACGGCGAAGCGCAGGGCCGACCAATCTTCGTCTATCGCCACATTTCTATTAGGCGAAAACCCCAGGGGCTCCATGAGCTTCCACAAAACATCGCGATTGATATCCGAAGAATACTTGGGCGATGTCTTCTTGGGAAAAGCGACCCAGAAAACGGTACTTGGTCCTATACCGGCGGCGAGGGAAGGGATTTTCGACATCACCTCTGCCTCCGAGGCGGTGAAAACAAGAATGAAAACCGCTTTTTTTTCGTTCCCCGCCGCGGGAAGCTTTTGCAGAACCTCGACTTCGGCCTTCCAGCCATCCAGAATCGGCCCGAATTCCTTCGGCGCGCCCAAGACCACAATGGGTCCGAGCTTGTAATTCATCTTTTTAAGCAGCGCATCCATCGAATCATCCTTTTCCCGGGCCATTGGAATAAGCCCACGCAATCCTCGTCGGGTTTTGCCCGATCAGGCTCTGTACGCGTCGACACCCTGGACCGCGAGAATTTCGCCGAAGTACAGCCGGTGGTAATCGCTCTTGGGATAGTGTTCCTCGACGCTCGGATCGAGAAAATGCCGGGGGTCGATATCTTGCCAGTATATCTTTCGGCACTCCACCACAAGCTCGGCCTCTTCGAAAGAAGGGGCCGAAACGAGCTTCGAAGCGATGGGATGAAGCCCTGAGGCCGCAATCTTGTCCCCATCCCTCCCCGATCTGGAGCCCAGAAGATTCAAGGCTGGTTTTAGCGCCGCGGGAAACACGCTAAGGGTGAATCCATCGTGCTTTTCCAAAAGACCATAGGTATAGCGGGAAGGGCGGACGACGATTTGGAAAAAAGGCTTGTTCCATATCTGCCCCACCGAAGCCCAGGAGATCGTCATGGCGTTGTAGGGCTTGGGCTTAAACGCCCCTTTCGCCTGCCCGGGTTTGAAATCCCCGGCGGCCAGCAAAAGCCAGCGGTTTTTGATGATCATCGGATCGAACTTGAATCGGTCCAGCGCTATAGTGTGCAGTCCCATATGAATAGGGTACCCCGGGGTCGGAGTCCGGGTCAACCAATATCGTTTATGATAACAATTATCTTAACGTTATACTTTTACAGCTATTTGAAGAAGGCAGAAATAGAATATTTTAATAAAAACTAATTTACAAAAATATTTTAAATTTCAACAAATATTTTAAATATTTCTTGCAACTTAAAGAAACCCATGCTAAACTCGGACCATCAAAGGAAAAGGAGTAGTGTAAGCTTGGACAGCGAATTTTCTGATATCAATCCTGAATTACTTCCCTATGTTCCGTTTGTTAAGGCAATTGCAGCAATGTTCGGTGAAAACTGCGAAGTGTTGCTCCACGATGTGAGTAAACTGGAACATTCAATCGTCATGATAGAGAACGGCCATGTCACCGGTAGAAAAGTCGGAAGCCCGATGACTGATCTAGGTCTTTATTTTCTCCAATCGGACCAATTCAAAAATACCACATTTCTCGCGAATTATCAGTCCGAAACGAAAAGTGGAGATAAGCTCAAGTCTACTAGTATCTTTTTAAGAAATGAAAAGAAGGAAATAATCGGCTTTCTTTGTATCAATTATGATTTTTCGCATCTGGCTAATCTGGGCCAGAAAATTGCAGATTTCTGTCGAGTCAATTCCAATATACAGGAAGAAAACGGGAACCGTAACGAAGATGAAGTATTTCCGGATTCCCTTGACGAGCTTTTTAACCGGGTTTTTGACCAGATGCTGAAGAAGATTGGCATTCCTGTGGAAAAAATGAAAAAAGCCGACAAAATAAATCTCGTACGAATGCTTAATAAACGGGGGATTTTCCTCATTACTGGCGCCATAGATGAAGTGGCGCGAAGAATAAATGTAACTAGATATACAATATATAATTACCTTGCAGAAATAAAAAGTTGGAACAGCAAGGAGGTAATGTGAATAAAGCGCTCCACCCCATCGTGATTGATGGTCAAAATAGAATTTGGTCAAGCGCCTCAATCTAGGGAAACCTTCGGTCTTATCAACGGATTTTGAACAAGGGGGAACAGTAAAAACGATCATGAAGAAAATAGTGAAAACAGAAAAAGCTCCTTCTGCGATCGGACCTTATTCCCAGGGGATACTGAGCAACGGCGTGCTTTTCACATCCGGGCAGATTGGCATCGATCCTACGACCGGCCAGCTAGTTCAAGGCGGCATAGAAGCTCAGGTGAGAAAAGTGCTGGAAAACATAAGGGCTTTGTTGAGCACTGCAGGCTGTACGGTGGACGATGTGGTCAAGACAACGGTGTTTCTTCGTAATATGGAGGATTTCAACACGGTCAATTTGATTTATGCCTCTGTATTCCAGAAAGACTTTCCGGCTAGGAGTTGTGTCGCAGTTGTAGGCTTGCCTAAAGATGCTCTTGTAGAAATAGAGATCATCGCGATCGCGAAAGGAAATTGATACGAGTATGGATCCATATGCAGAAGGCAAGATAATCGCGAGTCCCTACTATAAGAAAAGCGATATTGAGGGTGTATGCGTGGCAATACTCGATCTTCGCATGCGCAATAGGAATTTGGAATTGATTATTCCCATGTCGCGGGCGTTACGAGAAGGGGAAATACATGAGTTCATTGCTACTGAGCAACATTCCTGCTGTGGGGGAAAGGTCGATGATATTGCGTATGTCGCATTTTATGAAATAGTCAAGGGAGGCATAGTATTAAGAGGTGATACGGTGTTTTCGCATGAAAGAGCACTTGGATACATAGCAGGATATGATGAAACCCACATGCCTAATCATCTCAACGTCGTGCTCCATGTATCCGAGCTGAAAACCGGCAAGGAATTAGGCATTGCTCTTGGGGATAAATTGGTTATCCGACAGAATGGTCATCAAACGTCATAGAGAGGAGGAAGTGATTATGGCGGAGCTAAAGTATCGGTATGAGTTGTATCGCCAGCTTCAGATGAATTTAGGGAAGATTTATGCTGAAGCCAAAGAGGCGGCTGATGAAATCGGAATACCGGCAGACCTGAGGGGTAAATTCGGTCTTACTGGGGCGATATCCGGGTGTCATGGCATACCACACAAAGAGGTGCGGGAGGCTCTGGAAAAAACTTCATCGCAGATAATTTCGAATAACAAACTAGATGAGGAACTCAGGGATGTCGTAAAATCAGTCTATGGAGATGAATATGATGGCCTTGCGGTAAACACCTGCGAGGGTGCACTTTGGGTCTGTTATGACGCCTTGGCCACGCCACCAATGACGGGACGAGGAGATAATTACCGTGCTCGTTATGTGATACCCTATGAAAAGCATCTACACCATCATGGTGGATATGGCCGCCCATTTCCCGGAAAATACAAAGATATCTTAGCTGATAGGGGAAATACAGCAGGCGAGTTAGGTTTTTACGGTAAACGACAGAACAATCTCGATACAATCATAGTCAAACTTTCTGGAGCCGATTATACCTGCCATGGAATCAAATATCATCCCACGGTACTTCTCACTGATGTCGATCCTGACGCTTCAATAATTGAGATGCGGAAAGTCGCCGAACGTCATGGCCATCTTATAACGGCCTTTGCATCGCTTGGGTATGATACGGTAGGGTATGGATATGGAGTAAAAGAAAAAGACGGCTCTCCAAGATTACAGAAGCTGATAGGCGAGTTGGCTTTTGAATATGATGTACCGTACATCGTTGACAACGCATGGGGGGCTCCCTTTATCGGTACGGACATAAGAAAAACCGGTGCCGACGTTATGACGTACAGCATGGACAAGGCTGCGGGCTCTGTCACTGCAGGTTTGATAGTAGGCAAGGAGGAGTGGCTTGTTCAATTGAGAAGAGCTCTCGGGACCCATGGCGACAGGTGGGGAACTGGCACATCCCATGGAAAGGCCGCATACGTTACCATCGATCCCGGAAAAGAGGGATTGGTGGGCGTAATTGCGGCATTGAAGGTCTTGAGGGATAAGCCAGAAAAATTCACCAAACCACTGGATGATCTTTATAAAATAGCAGTCGAAGAGTTCAATGCGATTGATCCTGCTTTGAAAAATGAATTCACCATTAGTAAATCGCTCAATTCGGGAGCCGTGGAAATAAATTATGAAAAAAGCTGGAAAGAAAACGGGAAAAGGATACCAATATTCTCCATAGAGGACATGTATTCCGGTACCAATGTTTTACAGACAGGCATGAGCCATATGGGAGTAATCCCCACTATTGCCTACGATGCTAATATTTTTATTTCACCAGGACTGGGAACCACTGACTTGGAGGGGAACCTTATTCATGAGAGAGCCCGATGGGCGGTCCGCGGTATGGTTAAGTTGATAGAGATAACCTGTAAATATGCGGGAATACTGTAAAGAGATTCATTATTATACGTTGTGCGGTACCGTATAATTATTTTGCACTTTAAATCGAAAATGACGGCTTTAGTTGAATGCTGTTCGATTTTTGATAAGGAGGCAAAGGATGTCTGTAAAAGGAACACCAAGAAGATTGTCGGCGGTCATCGTCCTGCTGCTTGTGACGTTAACTGCGTTCGGACAAGCTTCATATCCGCGAAAAGCGATCGATGCAATCTGTCCTTGGAGCGCGGGAGGAAGTACGGATATCGCTTTTCGAGGCTACATGAAGTACCTGTCTAAGGAATTGGGGACGGATATCAATGTCCAAAACCTCACGGGCGGTAATGGTGGCATCGCTTGGTCGAAGGCAGCAGTATCGCCCAAGGATGGGTACACTGCCATTCTCTTAACCTTTGATATCCTGACTAATGAAGCGCAAAAGATGACAAAGGTTTCATATCGCGATTTCGACATTATCAACATGTTCACTCTGCAGGGAATGATGCTGATCACGCATTCGGATTTTGGGTATAAAAATTTGGAGGCTTTTATTGCGGCGGCCAAGAAAGCAAAGAGTGAAGGACGTACGCTCAAAATCGGAATTGCGGGGGAATTGGGACTTTGGCATCAGGCGGGTGCGATCATGGCTGAGAAAACGGGAACTGAGGGCGCTTATACCTATGTTCCCTTCAAAGGATCGGGTGATCAACTGGCTGATATGCTGGGCAAACACATAGATGCCATGGTGACTTCGCTCACCGCTTCAATTCAGCATATTAACGCGGGAACCCTTACTGTACTCGCCACAATGACCGATGAGAGGGTGCCGGCCATCCCCAAGGTTCCTACATTCAAAGAACTTGGTTATGATGTTCAGTATACCAGTTGGAGAGCTCTCGCTTTTCCGAAGGGCGTTCCCAAGAATGTGCTCGATATAGTGAGGGCGGCAGCCAAAAAAGCATATTATGATCCCGAGTTCCAAGAATGGGCGGGAAAGGCCAACATAGATCCATTCTTCCTGGACCACATCGCATCCGAAGAGTACATGAAAAACCAATACCCCATGGTTGAAGGTGTCATGAAGAAATTCGGCTTAATAAAATAACAAAGCCGCCTTTTCTGTTTGTTGGAGGGGACTAATACTAGTTCTCTCCAACAGTTTCCCTAGAGGGAGATACTCACATTGAAAATCAAAGATCTTGTGATCGGGTGCCTGTTTTTATTCATCTCTTGTCTATTTTTTATCGCGACCTTTTCTTTCCCAACTCCTCCTGTACAAGCCGCCGGCCCTGCTTTTTGGCCTCAAATTATGAGTATAACTTTGGGTGTTTTCGCATTAGTCTTGATTAGTAAATCAATTTATGAATTAAAAAAAGAGAAAAAAGCAAGCATAATTAAAATCAAAAAAAATTCTAAAAAAAGAGATACCGTAACAGAGGGAATTAAAAGGCCGGTTATGGGCATGATGGCAACAGGACTATTCATTTCTTTGCTTCATTATTTTGGATTCATTATAGGAATAGTCACCTATTTTATTATCATTACGATAATTTTGAATCCAAAATATAGTTGGAAAAGACTGACTCTAACAATTATTCAGGCATCAATACTCATTATCACAATCTACTTTCTCTTTGGAGAGTTTCTTAATATAAATTTGCCAACCGGTATTGTATTTAATTAGGAGTAGCGAATGGATTTTGGGATGGCGCTATTGACAGTATTAAGGCCTTTGAATTTGTTCTTTATTACTATTGGAGTCTTAGGTGGCATTGTAGTTGGGGCAATCCCAGGTCTTACAGCAACATTAGCTATATCGCTCCTCATCCCTTTTACATTTGGGATGGATCCTGTACCAGCGCTGATAATGCTTATTGGAATTTACTGTGGAGGCATATATGGCGGTTCAATAACAGCCATCTTGATTCATACACCGGGAACCCCTGGGGCCGCGGCTACAGTATTGGATGGATATCCGCTCGCACAGCAAGGAAAAGCTGGGAAAGCTTTAGGGATAGCAGTGATAGCTTCTTTTATAGGCGGTACCATAAGCGCTGTAATCATGATTTTTCTCTCGCCGATTATTTCTTCTTGGGCATTAAAATTCAGTTCCGCCGAGTATTTTTCTCTTGCATTATTTGGATTAACGGTCATCTTTTCTATTTCAGAGAAGTCCATATTAAAGGGGACTATTTCTGGCATGTTTGGACTTTTGCTTTCAACTGTCGGGCTGGATTATATCGTACCCTATGCTCGATTCACTTTTGGAATTGATAGCCTCATTATTGGATTCCCTATACTTCCGGCAATTATAGGGTTGTTTGCAGTTACAGAAGTATTGAGATTGTTTGAAAAACCTGACGAAACGATAGAAGTTCCAAAAATCAGACTAAAGGGGGTTATTCCGACATGGGATGAAACTAAAAAACTTATTCCCATTTATTTAAAATCGAGCCTTATAGGAACATTTATTGGTGCCCTCCCGGGGACTGGCGCAAATATTGCCTCATTTATTTCCTATGGGGAAGCTAGACGATGTTCGAAGACGCCGGAAAATTTTGGGACAGGTATGATTGAGGGCGTCGCCGCGTCTGAGGCAGCCAATAATGCAGTAACCGGTGGAGCTCTTATTCCAATGCTGACCCTTGGGATTCCTGGAGATGCTGTGACAGCTGTTCTTCTCGGTGCGCTTACTATTCAAGGACTTCAACCCGGTCCACTCCTTTTTCGGGAACATATGGATGTCATAAATCCATTATTCTCTGGACTAATAGTTGCAAATATTATCATGTTACTCGCAGGGCTTTTTGGAGCTATGCTTTTTGCACGTATAGCATCATTAAAGCGCAGGTTGCTGATCCCGTTAGTTGCGATTTTTTCTTTATTAGGAGCCTTCGCTGCAGAAGGAAGCTTTGCTCATATGCTTATTGCTTTTGGTTTTGGTATTGTAGGTTATTTTCTTAATCGAAACGGATTCCCTTTGGCTCCTATCGCATTGTCGTTAATACTTGGGCCAATAGCTGAAACTAGCTTTAGAACTGCCTTAATACGTTCGCAAGGAAGCATTTCAATTTTCTTCACAAGACCGATTTCATTGGTTTTTATAGCCTTATCCATTTTATCAGTTCTAATAGTTTTAATAAGAAGAAATGTAAAGATTTTTAAAAAGAAAAAAAACAACTAGGAGGCATGAAAAAATGGTGACAATGCAACCTATAGAAGTTAAAAATCACAGCCTTATTGGTTTGGAAATTTCTTTTCCCAAAACAAGACTACTATCAATAACGGTCCCTGACATTGGGTATCTTATGTGTGGGGTTTTGAATATTCAAGCAATTGATACACTTCATCGAGAAAGAGGGATTATTGCTGCACGAGTAGTAGGTGTAAAAACCCTTGAAGATCTTTTAACTGCTAAAATCGTCGAGACAACACTAAAGGGCTCTAAAATTGGCATTCATTCAGGTATGACGGGCAAAGAAGCTCTTGAATGCATGATTGATTTTATTGATTCAGTTTGATGCTTAGGAAGAAGGATAATAATATGAACGGTTCCGACATAGTAGTTGAATCTCTCGTTGAGAACGGTGTAACACACATATTTGGAGTTCCTGGTGATACGAGCATGAATTTTCATGATGCGTTGTCACGGAATGGTAAGATTCAATATATCGTATGCCGTGACGAAAGAAATGCAGCATATATGGCTGATGGGTACGCTCGAGTACTTAATCGGCATGGTGTTGTAGATGTGCCGAGTGGAGGAGGGGTTCTTTATTGTATTCCAGGATTAGCCGAGTCGAACGATTCTTCGATACCGCTCGTATGTATCTCTTCTGATATTACAATGTCTAGCGAAGAAACGGAGGCTTTGACGGATGTTAGACAGCTTGAGTTGACAGCTCCAGTTACTAAATGGAATTGCAAAATAAAGAGTACAAAGAAAATTCAACAATACATTCAAAAGGCCTTCCGTATTGCTTTATTGGGAAAGCCGGGCGCTACGCATGTTTCAATTCCTGAAAATATACATGGAGAAGAGATAGTTTGGGCATACAAGAAAACGGCACGACCCCCTAGCCTTTTTTCGCTTAAAAGCGGGCCTGGAAACTATGATTGCCTTGCCGTTAAAGAAGCAATTCTTAAGGCTAAATATCCAATAATAATTGCTGGTGGCGGTGTACATTCTTCCGGGGCGTATGACCCCTTGTTGGAGTTTTCTGAGAAGCTAGGAGCATTCGTTGCGACTTCAATAAACGGAAAGGGCAGTATTAGTGAGGTTCATCCTTTGAGCATTGGGGTTATCGGTGCGAATGGGGGTTCTGAAGAAACAAACAAAATTGTAAGCTCTGCTGATTTAGTAATTATTTTAGGTTCTAAGATGAATAATGTGACCTCAATGGGAGGGGCAATTTTTAATGAGGAGCAGACAATTATTCAGGTGGACATATCCGAAAAAATTCTTGGGACGAATGTATATACTCATCTCCCAATTCTTGGCGATATAGTTCAATTTTTGAGAAACATGAATAATATATTGAGGGATGAACAACAAAATATCTCTAGCAGGCACCAGTGGAAGAGCATGGTTGGAGAAATTTTGCAGCGCAAAAAGAACAGAATTAAAATAGAAGAAAAGAACAATACTAAATTTGTCAACCCTGCGAAATTTTTTAAAACTCTTATGTCTCTAGTAGATGAAAACACTATATTTATCGCCGATGCTGGAACACCTACACCTTATATTGCTTCGTATTGCAGAATGCGCTTATCAGGCCGTCATACAGTGATGCCACGTGCCCATGGGAGTCTTGGTTATGCGCTTCCTGCGGCCATAGGTGTCAAAGTGGCAAAACCTGATACTACAGTAGTTTCAATGTTCGGAGATGGTAGTTTTGGAATGGCATTAGGCGACCTTGAAACAGCTAAACGTGTTGGGTTGCCTATCATTTTTGTAAATTTTCAGAACAACAGTTACGGGTGGATAAAGACAATACAAAAGCTTTATTATGATGAAAGATACTATGCGGTTGATTTTGATAAAATAGATGCTACCCGCATCTCGGAGGGATTCGGGTTGAAGGCGAAGAAGATAAGTTCTAATGACGAAATTGAATCCGTTCTTCATTGGAGTTTACAACAAAAAAGCCCAGTTTTACTTGATGTATACATTGAAACACCTACTGAACTGATTCCCCCTGTAGTAAAATGGGAACGGGATAAAACTGTACCGGTAGAAAAAAGAAAAAAACTGACCTATTAAATGAAACCAAATAAAAGAATATCGATGAAAATATCTCATTATTTGGGAGAGTTATCAATACTTTTTTCCGCCTTATTTTTATCGCTCGGTGCTGTTTTTGCAAAATTAGTTAATAACTCATCAAATATCCATTCATTGGAAATATCTTTTGTGAGGTTTTTTGTCGGATTATGTATAATCGTCCCGTATATGTTATCCAAGAAAAAATACCTAAAACCGGTTAAGATGAAATATATATTAGCACGGTCAGTATTAAATACATTTTCAATAGTGTTATTTTTCCTTGGTATACAATATACAAGTATAACCAAAGCAAATATGCTAAATATGACATCACCTGTTTTTGTGTTCTTCCTTGCTCCTTTCTTAAACAAGGAAAAACAAGGATTATCTGGGATAGTCTACCTTTTTTTTGTGATGATAGGAGCATATTTTATTATTGACCCTGATTTTCAAAACTTTCAAATAGGAGATTCTTTCGCTCTGCTATCAGGGATTGCGGCGGGGATTTCAACCTCAGCACTTAGAGAAGCAAGAAAATACGACAGTACTTCTGTTATTCTTTTTTATCTTTATCTTTTTGCGACACTTATCGGTTTTTTTATGACTATTCCTGTTTTTATTGTTCCTTCATTGCACATATTAATCTTAATAGTAATTTCGGGAGTTTTTGGTGTTTTCGGTCAAATTACTATGAGCTGGGGGTTTTCTAGGGTAGACGCCTGCATGGGATCAGTTATTTCAGCATCCAGAATTCTATTTAGCGGAATAATAGGGATTCTTATCTTTGCAGATCCGCTGAATATAAAAATTGTGATAGGTGGTCTGTTAATTGTAACTGCGTTAATTGGAGTAAGCGGAATAATTAAAAGGCCAATAAAATAGATTTTCTCGCAATACTTTTTACAGTGTCCCCCTCTTTGTTCAGACCAGATATACTGAGCAAGGAGAGAGGATATGGCAGAGCAGCAACGATGGACGGCGAAGCGCAAGTCTGAGGTGATACTCCAGATCCTGCGCCAGACAACCAC